>Ga0302324_100009437_pt1 | contig 20407 bp, 19 predicted proteins | sample Palsa_T0_1_FD_201949 | JGI IMG/M metagenome (GOLD analysis project Ga0302324, IMG submission 201949) | Peat permafrost microbial communities from Stordalen Mire near Abisko, Sweden - Palsa_T0_1 | ecosystem: Environmental > Terrestrial > Soil > Palsa > Peat permafrost | place: Sweden: Abisko...
TTCAAGTGCCAGGCTCTACCTCAACAGGCTCCTACACATCGACCCTGACGATCGCCGTGGTGTCCGGCCCGTGACCGGGCAGGGCGGCCGGCCAGCCGGTGCTGACGTCGGCCCCGGCCAGCACGGCGATGACCGCGGCGCCGGCCCCGGCCGGCGCTTCGGCTGGCGGCTGGCGGCGGGCGCCGCGCTGGCAGCGCTGGCGGCGGTGACGGCGGCGGCCGCGGTGGCCCCGGTCCTGCCCGCTGCGGCGGCCAGTGCTGGCGGCAACGGATCCTTCGGCCTTACCCCGCTGCCGGCCAGCGACGGGCAGGCGGCCCCCTACTTCATGATGAATGTGGCGGCCGGCCATTCAGCTGCGGGCGACGCCGTCATCGCCAATCTGGACGGGACGGTGGAGCAGCTGAAGCTCAGCCGGGCCACCGGGGTCACGGCAGCCAACGGGGGCAGCGCCTTCAGCCGGTCCTACCAGCGCTGCTCCGGCCCGGGCTGCTGGGTGAGTGGCCTGGTGCGCAGGCTCGCGCTGCCGGCCGGTACCCGGGAGCGGCTGCCCTTCACGGTGCACGTGCCCGCCGGGACGCGGCCCGGCCAGTACCTGGCCGGCATTACGGCGGAGCTCGCTACCAGGCCGCAATCGGTGGGAGTCGGCTCGAACGGGGCAGCGCGGGCACGGGCGGTGATCATCCAGCAGGTCACGGTGGGAGTGGCGGTCACCGTGGGATCGCTCTCGCGCCTGTCGATGCAGCTGCGCATTCCCGGCGTCTCCGGGGCGGCCGTCGGGGCGACCGCCCGGCTGGAGATCGCGATGGAGAACACCGGGCAGCGGTTCGCGCATGCCGCGGGCAAGGCTTCCTGCACGGCCGCCGGCACGCGGCACTCATTCGCCGTGCGCGTTCCCACCATCCTGCCGCACGACCAGGCGGTGATCGCCGTCAACGCTCCCGGGCTCCCGGAAGGATCGACGCTGCCCTGTGCCGTGCGGCTCAGCTACGGTAACGGGCTGATCGCGCGCTGGGCGGGCTCGGTCACCCTGCCGGCCCCGCCGCGCACCCACGTGGTCCACATCGGGCCGGGTGCCTACGCGGTCGTCCCCGCGGGCGGCATCCCCGTTTGGGCGATCGCGCTGCTCGTCATCGGTGTGCTCGCCCTGGTCGCCGTGACCGTGCTGCTGGTGCGGACGCGCCGGTTAAGCCAGGCGCCCTGGTGAGGTGAACTGGCTGGCAGGTCCGGCCATCGGTCGCTGATTGTCAGCACCAGCCCCATTTCCGGCTGCTGACGGCTTCCGGCAAAGCCACATCGACCACCCGGTGAGGTTACTAATAACTACCGATGGTTACAATAGAAACACTAAGAGTATCCAAGACTTTTAAGACGGGGATGACGCTGTGGTGAGATTTCTGGTGGGTCTGGGCAGGAGGCGCCTGGTTCCCCTGCTGGGGGCCTGCGTGCTGCTGGCCGGGGGGCTCGGCGCTTCGGTGCTGCTGGCCGGGGGGACCGCCCAGGCGATTGCCTGCGGTACGGCGATTGCGGCCGGGACGCCCTGCACGCTGACCGGGACGCTGACGGTGACCGCCGGCGCCCTGACCCTGACCTCGCCGACCGCGCTGACGTGGGCCGCTACCGAGACTGGCCTTAACCTGCAGGTGGTGGACACGGTGACCGCGCAGCAGTCGTACCTGGTCAATGACGCCACCGGCAGCGGCGCAGGCTGGCACGTGACCATCTCGGCGACGACGTTCACCGCCACCGGCGGCACCCTGCCAAATATTGGAACGTTCTCGACCACCGGGAGCGTCACTTCTGAGGCCGCCACGACGGCCCCGACGGCTGCCTGCTCGAGCGGGTCGACGTGCACGCTGCCGACCGACACCACGACCTACCCGGTGGCCATTACCACCGCGGCGTCGGCGCCGACGGCGGTCACTATCTATGACACCAGCGCGGGTACCGGCCTGGGGTCGATCACGATCGGGATCGGCGCGCTGCCGGTGGGATGGTGGGTCAACGTGCCGGGCGCCACCAAGGCCGGCACCTACACCTCCACGATCACCCTGCAGATCATCTCCGGGCCCTGAACCTGTCGATACATCTCCGGGCCCCGAACCTGTCGATACATCTCCGGGCCCCGAACCCGCCGATCCCCGGAGCAACATCGGGCATTTGGCGCGCGTGTGACACACGCCGCCAGGTGGCCTATCACAGGCATCATATGCTGAGTGTTACTATATAGATACAGAGAGTAACTTCAGTTCGGGCCGGGGGATTCACAGTGCAATTGAGACATCCGATGCGTACTGCTAGCAGGCGCCTGGCTCCCCTGCTGGGGGCCTGCGTGCTGCTGACCGGGGGGCTCGGCGCTTCTGTGCTGCTGGCCGGGGGCACTGCCCAGGCAGCTGCCTGCGGTACGGCGATTGCGGCCGGGACGCCCTGCACGCTGACCGGGACGCTGATCCTGACTTCCGGCGCGCTGACCCTGACCGCACCCAGTGCCCTGGGGTGGAGCGGCAATGTCAGCGGCCTGGACCAGAAACTGGTGGACCCGACGGCCGCGCAGCAGTCGTACCTGGTCAATGACGCCACCGGCAGCGGCGCGGGCTGGCACGTGACCATCTCGGCGACGACGTTCACCGCCACCGGCGGCACCCTGCCGAATAGCGGGACGTTCTCGACCAACGGGAGCCTCACCTCAGTGACCGCCGCCACGGCTCCGACGGCTACCTGTTCGAGCGGGTCGACGTGCACGCTGCCAACTGACACCACGACCTACCCGGTGGCCATTACCACCGCGACGTCGGCGCCGACGGCGGTCACCATCTATGACACCAGCGCGGGTACCGGCCAGGGGTCCATCATCATCGGGGGGTCCACAGCCGCCAATCCGATCGGTTGGTGGATCAACGTGGCGGCCAATACGCTGGCCGGCACCTACACCTCCACGGTCACCATGGAGGTCATCGCCGGACCGTGAGTCGGCCGGTCAGCCGCACCGGCCGGGCTCGGCAGCAGTGGCCGCCGGCGGCGGCGCGGCGGGAGTCGCCGCGGGAGCCCGCGCGGCCTGCGCGACGGCAGTCCGCCCGCGGTCCCGCACCCCGAAGCGGGCTCGCACCCCGAAGCGTTCTGGGGGGCCTGGTCCCGGGCACTGCGGAGATGGTGTTAGATGGAGTTGGTTGTAGTCGAAGTTCGTGCACGTTTCATAGCGCCCGCGAAATTCTGACGGCGGGCGTCGTAGCTGCTGGAGCCTGGTCTCCGAAGGGCAGACGGTCGCAACAGCCTGGGGCGCACGCTCGTGGGTCTCGAAGACCGTTCAGCAGGAGATAAGCACATGGCTCAAGGCACCGTGAAGTGGTTCAATGCCGACAAGGGATACGGCTTCATCGCCCCCGACGACGGCACGGCAGACGTTTTCGTTCATCACTCCGCTATTCAGACCGACGGTTACCGCAGTCTGACGGAGAACCAGCGGGTCGACTTCACCGCGGGACAGGGGCCCAAGGGCCCGCAGGCGGAGCAGGTCCACCCGATCTGACCAGACCTGGCTTGTAGTTCGTCGGCTCCCTTTCCGTCCGTGTCCGGTCGTGCGTTATCCGCGCGGCTCACGGACGGAAAGGGAGCCGACTTCATGATTACGGAGGATCTGACGGGCTCCGACACGCCACATCCTCCGCGATCATGAAACGGACTTTACGGGTGCGCAGTGGGTTAGCTTGTGGCATGACGTGGCAGCCGGAATTGGACGAGTTGCGCCGCCGGCAGGAGCTGGCAGACCGGATGGGCGGCCCGGAGAAGATCCGGCGCCAGCATGAGGCGGGTCGGCTGACGGTGCGGGAGCGCCTGGCGGCGCTGCTCGACGAGGGTTCGTTCCACGAGATCGGGGCACTCGCCGGCTCGGCAGCTTATGGCGCTCAAGGCGAGCTGGTGCGTTTCACCCCGGCCAACTTCGTCGCCGGAACCGGCCGCATCGCCGGGCGCAAGATCGTGGTGGGCGGAGACGATTTCACGATCCGCGGCGGCGCTGCTGACGCCGCGATCATGGGCAAGCAGATCTACGCCGAGCAGCTGGCGAACCAGATGAGGCTGCCGCTGGTGCGGCTCATCGAGGGTACCGGCGGGGGCGGCAGCGTGAAGATGCTCGAGCAGATGGGGCACACCTATGTTCCGGTGAACCCCGGCTGGGATTACGTCGTCGACAACCTGTCCGTCGTCCCGGTGGTGGCCGCCGGTCTCGGGCCGGTCGCGGGCCTGGGTGCCGCCCGGCTCTGCATGGCGCACTTGTCGATCCTGGTCGAGAGCACCGCACAGCTGTTTGTCGCCGGCCCGCCGGTGGTGAAGAGCGGGACCGGCGAAGATGTCGACAAGGAGCAGCTAGGCGGGTCGCGCGTGCATGGCCGCAACGCCGCCGTCGATCTGGTGGCGGCCTCGGAGCCGGAGGCGTTCGCGATGATCAGGCGTTTCCTGTCCTTCCTGCCGCAGAGCGCGTACGAGCGACCGCTGGTCATCCCCGGCACGGATCCGGCCGAACGGCGCTCGGACACCCTGCTGTCGGCCGTCCCCCGGGACCGCCGTCAGCCGTACCGGATCCGGCCGATCCTGCAGGCAGTATTCGACGCCGGCTCGCTGCTGGAGGTGCAGCGCTACGGCGGGTCGATCGTCACGGCGCTGGCCCGGCTCGATGGTCATCCGGTGGGCGTGGTCGCGGGTGACCCCTACCTGGCCGGAGGCGGCCTCACCGTCGAAGGCGCGGAGGCGGTGACCCGGCTGGCTGACTTGTGCTCGACTTTCCATCTGCCGATCGTCACGTTCACCGACCAGCCCGGGCTGCTCATCGGCACTCGGGCGGAGCAGCGCGCCACGATCCGGCACGGCGTCCGGGCGATCAGCGCGGTCTATCAGGCCAGCGTGCCCGGTGCCGAGGTCATCGTCCGGCGCGTGTTCGGGGTCGGCGGCGCGGGCATGACCAACCGGCACCGCATGATCCGCCGCTGGGCCTGGCCCTCAGCCGACTGGGGATCGCTGCCGGTTGAGGGCGGAACCGAGGCCGCCTACCGGGCTGAGCTCGAGCGGTCGGACGACCCCGCGGCGCTGCTGGCCGAGATCCGGGCCCGGCTGGACGCCGTGCGTAACCCGCTGCGGACGGCAGAACGGTTCGGCGTCGAGGAGATCATCGACCCGCGGGAGACCAGGCCGCTGCTCTGCGACTGGGTGCGCGACGCCTACGCCGCGCTCCCCGCCAGCCCGGGCAGGCCGACCTTCGGCACCCGGCCCTGAGACCCGGCAGCGGCCGCCTCGCCGTCACCCGCCCTTGGTGATCGCCTCGATCTCGTCGGCGTCGAGCTCGAGCCCGGCAGCCGCGATATTCGCCTCGACGTGGTCAGCGCATCCCGAACCGGGGATAGGAAGGATCTGCGGCGACCTGGCCAGCAGCCAGGCCAGCACCACCTGACGGGGGCTGGCGCTGTGCCGCTCCGCTGCCTCGGCCACCGCGCGACTGTGCCCTGCGTCCTGGATCGGCGCCCACGGGAGGAAAACCAGCTGCTCCTGCTCACACAGGTCCGCTATCTGCTCCGATGACCGGTCGCTTGCGTTGTAGCGGTTCTGTATCGACACGATCGGGGTGACCCGCTCTGCCTCAAGGAACTGCGCTTCGGAGACGTTCGACACGCCGATATGCCGGATCTTTCCCTCGTCCTTCAGCTCGGCGAGCGCGCCCAGCGACTCGGCGAGCGGCACCTGCGGATCGGGCCGGTGGAACTGGTACAGCGGAATCTGGTCCAGCCGCAGCCGCCGCAGGCTGCCCTCGCACGCCTGCCGCAGGTGCTCCGGCCGACCGTCGGGCTCCCAGCGGCCGGGACCGGGGCGCACCAGGCCGCCTTTGGTCGCGATCACCAGATCGTCGGGATAGGGGTACAAGGTCTCGGCGATCAGGATCTCGCTGACCTCGGGGCCGTAGGAATCGGCGGTGTCGATGAAATTGACATCCAGCGCCACCGCGCGCAAGAGGGCTGCCCTCGCCTGCTCCCGGTCCGGGGGCTCTCCCCAGATGCCGGTGCCGGTGATCCGCATCGCGCCGAAGCCCATCCGGTTCACCGTGAGATCGCCGCCGACTTCGATGGTGCCGGCTGCCGCCGCCGTTGCTTGCCTGATCATGGGAAGCCTCCTGGTGCTCGCGTCTATTTTGGCAGCCCCGCTGCGCGGCCCGCCGACTGGGTGCGGCGCTGCCCGGCGAGCCGGATCTCGGCGGACAGGGCGCGGTGGTCGCTGCCGGGCAGCGGATGGGTCGAGGTGGCGAGCACGGCGCAGCGGGGGTCGAGCAGGACGTGGTCGATCGCCAGCAGGGCCGGGCGGCCGCCTGGCTCTGGCCCCCAGGTGGGGGCCAGGCCGTGGCCGGCCTGGCTGGCGGCGTCGACGTGGCCCAGCCGCAGCAGCCGGCGGAAGTGCGCGTGATCGAGGGTGGCGTTGAAGTCGCCGGCGAGGATGACCGGCGGATCGCCCGGCGGCGGCAGTGCCGCCAGCTCGCCGCCCCAGCGGGCGACGGCGCGCCGGGACCACAGCGGCATCGGCGGCAGGGAATGGACGCAGACCAGCTGCACGCAGCCGCCTGCGGGCAGGTCAAGCCGGGCGGCGGGCTGAGCGGCAGAGGTTGGCGCCACGCGCACGCCGTAGCGCAGCGGGTACCGGGCGTAGATGCCGTTGCCGCGGGCGCTGTCGCCGCCGCCGTCGGTGAGCTCACTGGGGAGCAGCTCGCTCAGCCCGGCCCGCTTGAGCCGGGTCACCGCATCGCCGGTGAGTTCCTGCAGGAACAGCACATCGGCGCGGGTGCTGCGGACGAGTCCGACGACTGCCTCCGCCGAGGCGCGGCCGCCAAGAAGGTTCGCGGTCAGGACGCGCAGCACCATGCCGTCAGCGGACGGCTGGCGACGCGGCAGCGCGCGAGGCGCCACTAGGGCCGTCAGGGCCGCCCCGGCAAGCGCGGCCGTGGCGGAGGTGCCCCTGCCGCGCAGCAGCAGCGCGGCGGCCCACGCCGCCGCGGCGGCCTGCGGGGTGAAGGAGAGCAGCGGCGCGGCCGGCGTGTCCACAAGGCGGTAGCGATCGACAGCCGCCAGCCGGGCCGCCGCCCAGGCGGCGAGACCGCCCGCTACCGCCTGCTCCAGGCGTCGTGAGGACATTGGCTCATGCTTGCACGCCTCCTGGCCAGTGGCCCTGGCCAGGCCCTCAGTCATCCCTCTGAGCAACAGCAAGGCGCCGCAGGGAACCGGCGCAGCATGCGCCACAGTGAGCGCGAGACGCCAGCCGATATCGTGCTGCTCACCTCACCGAGTAAAGGCGCGGCACCTGAAGCTGGGGCCGCTGGACGTCGCCTTTGCCAGAACAGGACGAGACGGAGGAACTGTGACCCCCGCCAACTGGATCATCGACCTGCTGCTGGTCGGGCTCGTCCTGCGGCAGATCAGGCCGCGGGAACTCACCCCGCGTTCGGTGCTGCTGCCGGTGGTGCTGCTCGCCGCCGCAGGCTCGGAGTACCTGAAGGGCTTCCCGACGGCGGGCAACGACCTCGCGATGGAGATCATCCTGATCGTGATCGGGGCGGCGTTCGGTCTGGTGAGCGGCCTGACGACGAAGGTATGGGGGGACGCCGCCAGCAGGGTCATGTGCAAGGCGGGCGTCGTGGCCGCGACCGTATGGGTGCTCGGCATGGGGATCAGGCTGGCATTCGAGATATGGGCGAACACCTCCTCGGGCGAGGCCGCGCTGATTCGCTTCTCTGTCCGCCACTCGATCACCAGTGCCGATGCCTACTCGACGGCGTTCGTCCTCATGGCGTTCGCGCAGGTACTCGTTCGCGTCGGCATCCTGCAGTACCGGCGGCTGCGTATCCTCCGCGGTGCGCCGCCGGCTGCCGCGGCAGCCATCTAGCCCGCCTGGCGCTCAGCTCGATGCTGCCTCCAGCCGGGAGCCGAACTCGGCCAGTAGCGCGAGCATCTGCTCCGGCCAAGGGCCGAGCTCGGGCCGCCCGAGCCGGGCGGCCTGCGCAGCTGCGTTCTCATCGCTGTGCTCCAGCCCGGCCACCGGAACCGCAGCAAGTGCCCACTGGTCGGCCAGCTCCAGTGCGCTGAGCGGGTAGCGGCCGATCCGCCGGCCCGCCACCTCCCGGCCGACCCAGTCGATCACAGGCGGCGGGGGGAGGGTGCCGGGATCGGCCAGCATCAGGACGCGCTCCAGCCGGCCGGTGCCGGGCAGCCGGGCGCCGCGGCCCGGCTGCCAGAGATGCTCGCGCACGTCCGGGCGGGTCATCGCCCACCAGCCGAAGGCCGGTCGCACGGCGATCGCCGCGACGTGGAATCGTCCCGTCTCCGTCCCGCCGACATCCTCGCCACGGCCGCCGTAGTCAGTGGCCAGGTGCAGATCGAAGACCAGCGCCGGACGGCCGTGCCACCTGCCCGCCAGCTCAGAGCCGATCTTGTGGCGGTGCCCGGCGTGCACGATCCGCGACGGCAGGGTCTCCGCCTGACTTCCTGCCGGTCCTGGCGCGGCCAGCCCGAGCCGCTGCGCGCGGCCAGCCGGCGGGGCCATGTCCACCCGGCCAGCCGACCCGCGCCCGACCGCCGCGCGCAGCTCGCCGAGAAACCCGCGCTGCCCCGGCGGCTCCTGCCCGGAGTGATCCATCCGCGCTCCCTTCCCGCTGCCGCGCGGTGCTGAATATTATCCGGTGCCAGGAGAGGGGATTCGGCGGGTGATCTGGGCGCCTGATCGCAACCGGCAGCAGGGGCAGCTGGTTGCCGAGCTGTACCGGTCTGCCGCCGGGCTGCCCTGCGACCGGTCCGCGGTCATCGCCGGCGGGCTGCCCGGCGCCGACAAGACCGAGGCGATAACCCAGGCGGGCATCAGCGCGTCGCTGTACCTGACCGTCAGCATCGATGTGGTCCTGACGGCGATGGCGGCCCGTGACCTCATCCCGGCGGCAGCCGGGCAGTCTCCGCTGGAAGCGGCTGACCTGGTCCATGCGGAGGCTCAGTACCTGGCCAAGCGCATCGCGCTGCTCGCCCTCACCGACGGCAGGAACCTGATCCTGGATGTCACGCTGGCCTCCATGCGGTCGGCGCAGGCGTGGATCTACGCCCTGCGGTTCGCCGGCTATACCGTGACCGCCGTGTTCGCCGACATCGCCGTCGAGGCGGCAGTTGACGCCTGCGCCGCAGCCCGTCGCCGCGGGCAAGAGCAGTACCGGCGCGGGCAGGGCTACGGCGGCCGCTTCATCCCGCCAGAAGCCATCCGGGCGCTGGCATCCCCGGCGGGCGCGGTGGCCAGGAACCAGGTCAGCTGGGCCAGCGGCCCGCAGGCGGAAGGCGGCCCGGCGCCGGCTGCCGGGAGCCCGGTTTTTCCCGGCAGCGCCGTGACCGCGCGGCTCGCCGCCTACCGCTCTGGCCAGTTCAGCCGGGAGGAGGTCGGACTCGAATTCCGGGTCCGCCGGTGGCCTGCCGTCCCGTCAGCGTGCCCGCCCGGGATGGAGCAGGCCCGGGCCGCCATCGACGACCTCGAGCCTTACTTTCCCGGTTCCTTCGACGACGTCGTGCTCGCTTACGATCTTGGCTGGCTGACCGACGAGGATTATGAGGTCTTCGCCGCGGCAGCCGGACCCCCCGGGGCCTGACCAGCCGCGGCGGGCGCGGCATCGCTCAGGCGCGGGGGTCGACGTGGACCTTGGGGCCCGGACCCGCGCCGTCGGGCCGCCGCCCGGCCAGCACGGCACCGACCTGGTCCAGGCCGACGGTGGCGCAGACAAGCGGCCGCGGGTCGACCGAGCCTGACGCGTAGCGCTCGATCGTGCCGGCCAGTCCCGCTGACGCGCCCAGGATGCCGACAGCGGTGACATCCGCCAGCACCAGCGCGCGCGTGTCGATGAGACTGGGCTGGCCGGCCAGCCCGATATAGACCACGCGGCCGCCGGGCTCGACCAGATCGAGGGCCAGTGCGGGCAGGCCGGGGGCGTCCGAGCAGTCGATGACCGCGTCGAAGCTCAGCTGCGGCAGCTGTCCGGCTGTCCACCCGCCGTGCACCCCCAGCGTGCGGGCAAATTCCAGCGAAGTCGCCGACAGTCCCATGACGTGTACCTCGACACCTGCGGCCAGCGCGAACTGCGCGACGAGCAGGCCGATTGTGCCGGGACCAAGGACCAGGACCCGGTCGCCCGGCCCGAGTGCGGCGGCCTGGACCGACCGCAGCGCGTTGCCGCCGGGCTCGACCAGGGCGCCCATGGCCGCATCCACCGCGTCGGGCAGCGGATGCAGCGCCGCCGCGGGAACGACCAGCTGCTCGGCGAGCGCGCCCGGCCAGCCGCCGCGGATGCCGATCTCGAAGCGGTCCGCGCACACGTTCTGCCTGCCGGCCAGGCACCGGCGGCAGTGCCCGCAGCCGAGCATGGTGTCGCCGGTGACCCGGCGGCCCACCCAGGCCGGGTCGACGCCGGGGCCGGCCGCGGCGACGGTGCCGCACCACTCGTGGCCGATGCGGATGGGGAACCGGGCATGGCCCTGGCGCAGGTAGGCCATCTCACCGGTGTAGAACTCGACATCAGTGCCGCAGACCCCGGCGCGCTCGATGTCCACCACGACCTGGCCAGGCTCGGCTGCGGGCGGCGCTACCTGTCTGACCTCGGACTCGTTGGGCCCGGTGATGACGAAAGCCCTCATGAATTGTTATGCATGAGATAGACACGATCTCCCGGAGTGAGCAGTCTGGCGGCACGATACAGCAGCGTAAAGGTCCATGACATAGTTCATCTCCACGACAGCCGGACGCGACCACGGAACGGGGGCCACAGGCAGGCATGACACGAACTGCGGTAATCACCGGAGGTGCCAGCGGCCTGGGCAAGGCCAGCGCCGAGCGCCTGGCGGATGCGGGAACTGAGGTCATCACGCTGGATATCGCGCCCGGGGCGGACGTGCGAGTCGACGTCACCGACGCCGCCGCTGTCCGGGCCGCCGCTGAGCGCATCGGCGACATCGACATCCTGATCAACAGCGCCGGGATCATCGGCCCGAACAAGCCGCTGTGGGAGATCGGGGACCAGGAGTGGGCAGCGACCTTCGCGGTCAACGTGACCGGCACCTTCAACCTCTGCCGTGCCTTCGTCCCGGGAATGCGGCAGCGGGGCTGGGGGCGCATCGTGAACTTCGCCAGCATGGCCGGCAAGGACGGGAACCCCAACCTGTCCGCCTACTCCGCGTCCAAGGCGGCCGTGATAGCCCTGACCAAGTCGCTGGGCAAGGAACTGGCGACCAGCGGCGTCCTGGTCAACGTGGTGGCGCCCGCCGTCATCGCGACCCCCATGAACGACGCCACCTCGGCTGCGGTGCTGGCCCACATCACCAGCCTCATCCCGATGGGCCGGGTGGGACGGGCGCAGGAGGTCGCCGAGCTTGTCGCGTGGCTCGCCTCCGACAAGTGCAGCTTCTCCACCGGGGCGGTCTACGACATCAGCGGCGGACGCGCCACCTACTAACGAGCTGCGCGAAGAGAGCGGCTACTGACAGCTGCGGATCAAAGGAGCGAACTGTTGGCCGGCCTGATTGGGAACATGACCAGCGTGAGCCGCCGGTCGCTGCCTGCTGACTGGCGTCGCTGGGTGGTGTACCAGGTGTACCCGCGCAGTTTCGCCGACGCCGACGGGGACGGGATCGGCGACCTGCGGGGCGTGCTCACGCACCTCGATCACCTGGTGCGGCTGGGCGTTGACGTCGTGTGGCTCTCGCCGGTCTACCGGTCGCCGATGGACGACAACGGCTACGACATCAGTGACTACCAGGACGTGGACCCGTTGTTCGGCACTCTGGCCGACCTGGACGAGCTGATCGCGGCTCTGCACGACCGGCAGATGAAGCTGATCATGGACCTGGTCGTCAACCACACCTCCGACGAGCACCCGTGGTTTGCCGAGTCCCGGTCGGGCCGCGACAACCCCCGGCGCGACTGGTACTGGTGGCGCGACGCCCGGCCGGGGAGAGCGGGGGGCACGCCCGGAGCCGAGCCGACCAACTGGGAGTCGCACTTCTCCGGGTCGGCCTGGGCGTGGGACGAGGCTACCGGCCAGTACTACCTGCACGTGTTCTCCGCCAAGCAGCCCGACTTGAACTGGGAGAACCCGCAGGTGCGCCAGGCGGTCTACCAGATGATGCGATGGTGGCTGGACCGGGGGGTCGACGGGTTCCGGATGGACGTCATCAACATGATCAGCAAGAATCCGTCGCTGCCCGACGTCGACCCGCGGCCCGGCTCGCTGTATGGCCCGGGCGAGGAGTACTTCGTCTGCGGACCGCGCAACCACGAGTTCCTCCAGGAGATGAACCGGGAGGTGTTCGCGGGACGGGACGCGCGCATCTTCACTGTCGGGGAGACACCGGGGGCGACCGTCGCTGACGCCGTGCTGTTCACCGATCCGGACCGCCGCGAGCTGGACATGATCTTCCAGTTCGAGCATGTCTCGCTCGACTTCGGTGCTCACCGCTACGATCCGCGGCCGCTTGCGCTGCCGAGGCTGAAGGCGGTGATGGCCGCGTGGGAGGCCGGCCTGGCCGAGCGGGGGTGGAACTCGCTGTACTGGGGCAACCATGATCAGCCCCGTGCGCTGTCGCGATTCGGGGACGACGGCGTGCACCGGATCGCCTCGGCCAAGACCCTGGCGACGGTCCTGCACCTGCACCGGGGTACCCCGTTTGTGTACCAGGGTGACGAGCTGGGGATGGCCAACGCCCCCTTCGCTGCCATCGGGGACTTCCGTGACATCCAGGCGCTGAACTTTTACGCCGAGGCTGCCGCCCGCGGGGACACTGACCTGGCGGTGCTGCTGGCCAGCATGCGGCGGATGAGCCGGGACCAGGGACGCACGCCGGTCCAGTGGGACGCCACCCCCGGTGCCGGGTTCACGACCGGTACGCCGTGGATCGAGGTCAACCCCGACTACCCCGCGGTGAACGCCGCCGCGCAGGTCGACGACCCCGGTTCTGTGTTCGCGCACTACCGTCGGCTCATCGAGCTGCGTCATGCCGACCCGGCGGTGACCGACGGCCGCTTTGAGCTGCTGCTGCCCGAGCATCCCGCGCTGTGGGCATTTCTGCGCCGTCACGCGGCAGCGGACCTGCTTGTCGCGGCCAATTTCTGCGCCGAGACCACTATCGCCCGGCTGCCGCTCGAGCAGACCTGGGCCGCTGCGCAAGTGGTCCTGACGACGCACCAGGGCCAGCCCGCCGGGTCCCTGCCCGACCTCGAGCTACGGCCCTGGGAGTCAGTTATCTGGCGGCTGCGCCCGTAGTGCCGCTGACTGCGCGGCGGGCGGCCCGCCGGGCGTTCCGTCGGGGTGGCCGTCGGGCGTTCCGCCGGGCGTTCCGTCGGGGGGGCCGCCGGGCGGGCCGTCGGGGTGCTCGGGGGTGCGGTTGGTCAGCCGCCGGGGCTCGAACGGCCCCCAGCTGTGGCGGCGCGGGCCTGACCAGGGTGCGGGGACCGCGTCAAGGCCTGACGCCAGCTTGTAGGCGGCTGTCTCGTAGTTGATCCGCCAGCCGCGGAAATGCGGCCAGGCCTCCTGCGCGCTGCGCTCGACGGGGAACCCGGCGGAGGTGATCCGCTCCCAGCCGAGCAGGAAATCCTCCCAGCTCAGATCGACCGGGTCATCGGGGCGCGGATCCTCCTCGATCGGGATCCGCAGCGTGCGGGTCAGCTTCCGCAGGCAGGTGAAGCCCATCTGCACGCAGAGCCGGGCCGTGATCGGCGCGCTGTCCGGGCAGGCCGCCAGGTGCAGGGCGGCGGCATCCAGCACGGCCAGCTGCGAGATCACCCATGAGCTGTGCGGTTCGGGGGACCGGAAACGCAGCAGCGACGGGTAGCTCGAATGAGACTCGGCCACATCAGCCGACCAGCGCTCCCAGCCCTGGTAGATAACCGTCAGCTGGTCGACGCCGTGCGCGAACTGAGCCCTGGCCAGCAGCTCCGGCCCCCAGGCGGGGCTCCCGGCGCGCGGACCGAGCAGCGTCACCTCGGTTTCGCGCCGGTTGTAGGCCGCGTACAGGGTGGGCAGGTAGGCGATCTGAAGGGCGACGATGATCAGGCCCGAGGCAGCGGCCACGAAGTCGACGGCGGTCGGCCCCGCGCCCCGCCGGGCAGCGAACCCGAGGGTGAACAGCGATGAGCCAGCCTCGCGCAGGGCGCCGGTGAAGCTGCCCCCCGGCAGCCAGAGCAGCAGGGCGTAGCCCACCACGAAGCCCACGAGCCAGATGAACAGCAGCAGCCCGAGGGTGACGACAGGCTGGCTGGACAGCATGGCATCACGCCGCTCCCACGTCCGCACCAGGCGGCTGACCGCGGTATAGACCCGGTCGACCTGCCGGTCAACGACCTTGATGAACCCGATCCGGCCGCGCGGGATGACCAGGGTGACCGCCGCGTTCACCCACACGGCGAGGACAATCAGAGCCCCGAGAGCTGCTCCCGCGATGCGCACGCACCTGATGCTAAAGCCAGCCCACCGGCCTGGGCAGCGCCTGCGGCACGTTCTGTCCAGCGTGTTCTGTGCAGCGTGTTCTGTCCCGCGCCGGCGGCCGTCCTGGCCGAGGCGTTCAGCGCTGCTCGAACTGCCGGGCGCTGGGGTAGCGCTGGCCGCCATCGACCACGATGTTGGCGCCGGTGATCCAGGACGCCCGGCGCGATAGCAGGAACGCGACTACGTCGGCCACCTCCTCGGCGCGGCCGAGCCGCCCCAGCGGGAACTGGGTGCCGCGGAACGCGGCGAACGCCGCGGGATTGTCCTTGCCGAACGCCTCCCAGGATCCGCCGGGAAAGAGAATGGAACCCGGGCTCACGGCATTGACCCGGATGTCCCAGGCCGCGAGCTCGGCGGCGGCGGTTGCGGCGAGGTGGATCTCGGCCGCCTTGGCGACGGCGTAGGCGGTCCGTGGTGCCGGGCGCATCCCGGTGATCGAGGAGATGATCACCACGGCGCCGCCGCCCGCCGCGCGCAGGTGCGCCAGCCCGGCTCGGATCAGCTCCGCGGCATGCCCGGCGTTGAGCGCGAACGTGGCCGTGAAATCGCCGGGAGCCGAATCGGCCAGGTTCGCGCCGACGGTGCCGCCGGCGTTGGCCACCAGGTAATCCAGGCCGCCGAGGGCCGCCGCGATGTCGCTGACCGCACGGCCCAGCGCCGGGGTGTCGGTGACGTCGGCCACTGCGGTCGCGACCGGCACGCCGTGACGGGCCAGCCGGCCGGCCGCTGCGGCGAGTCCCTCGGCGCCGCGGGCCACCAGACCGACCGCGGCGCCCTCGGCGGCGAGCGCCTCGGCAACGGCGAACCCGATGCCGCGGCTGGCTCCGGTGATCAGCGCGCGGTGGCCGCGCAGCCCAAGGTCCACGGCAGCACGCTACCCCAGCTCTCCCGGAGATCCTGGCGGGCGCCGGGCCGCGGGAATGCTGGTGCTGAGCGCGGCTGACTGAGCGCGGGTGACCTGGCCGGATCAGCCCGCTCCGGCCGGCTGGCGGCATGGTGATCGCTGAGCTGGCGCGGGCGGCGGGGTGGCGGGTGTTCCCAGGACAGGCTGGTCTCCGCGGAACCCGCGGTACCCCGGGTCCTACGGCCAGTGGCCCAGGCCGTCTGCATGGACCAGCTGCAGCGCGCGGACGCCAGGGCCGTAGAGCTCGGCGGCAGTCGCCAGGTGCGCGGCGGGACAGGTGACCTCGACGATCTCGATCGCCGGGCTGCTGCTCGGCCAGATCCGGTTGCCGGGCCTGGGCTCGGCGCGCAGGACGTCACCTGCGAACTCGTCAAGCAGGCGCGCGGCCTGGCGGAGAGGCAGGCCGGTGACGATCAGCTCTGGCCTGGCGTGCCCGGTCAGTCCTACTGTGTAGGCGACCGGCGGCCCGAACCGGCCCCGGCCGACTTGCTGTACGGCCCAGCCGTGCCGGGAGATGGACTGGCGTACCTGGCCCAGGTCGCTGACTTCCGGGTCCCGCGGTACGGATTTCTGCGGGCCGAGGTGAAGAGCGGTGCGCAGGCCGGGCAGCTGCGCGGGAGCGGACAGGAGCGGGCCCGGGTTTCCGGCTGCGGCCAGATGCGGCATGGGAAGCTCTTTCGATACGGAACGAAGCGTATTCATATTACGCTGCGATGGTGCGGGAATGTCAACTCCGGCAGGCGGCGATGCGGTTATCGTGTGGCAATGGCCCAGCGACTGCTCACCATGCGCCCGGTAATGTCCGACGGCTGGTCCTGAACGTGGAGTGGACCGGCGCTCGCTACGCCGACATGCCGACGGTCGAGGTGCAGACCTGGATCGATGCGCCGCCGGAACGCGTCTGGCGGCTGGTTTCCGACATCGAGCTGATGCCGGCACTGAGCCAGGAGCTCCAGTCGGTCGAGTGGCTGGATGGTGCCTCGCAGCCTGCAATGGGCGCGCGGTTCCTCGGGCGCAGCAAGCACGACGCCCTGGGAGAGTGGTCGACCGTGTCGTACGTGGTCGAGCTCGACCCGTGCCGGGTGTTCGCATGGGCGGTGGAGGATCCCGGGCAGCCGAGCGCGACATGGAGGTTCACGCTGCGCGGCGAGCGGGCGGGCACCACGCTGAGCCAGTGGGTCCGGCTGGGACCGGGCCGGTCCGGTCTCAGCATCGCGATCGACCAGATGCCCGATAAGGAGCAGAAGATCGTCTTCGTCCGGCTGCGGGAGTTCGAGGAGTCGATGACGCGGACTCTCGCCGCGATCAAGACCCTCGCCGAGCAGGCCTGATGCGCACCGCGACCACGGTCGAGGCCGCGCAGCGGGGTACCTGGGGCGAGACCCTCGACTTCGTCCTGGAAGCCGAGAAGCTCGGCCTCGATGTCTGCTGGGTCGCGGAGGCCTGGGGGTCGGACGCGCCCTCGGCGCTGGGATATCTCGCCGCGCGGACCAGCAGGCTGCTTCTCGGGTCGGGCATCATCCAGCTCGGCACCCGGACCCCCCCGCTGATCGCGATGACAGCGATGACCCTGGCGCAGATGTCGGGAGGCCGGTTCCTGCTCGGCCTCGGCCCATCCGGGCCGCAAGTCATCGAAGGGCTGCACGGGGTGCCGTTCGCGCGGCCGCTGGCCCGGATGCGGGAGACCATCGAGGTGATCCGGCAGGCGTTCGCCGGAGAGAAGATCAGCTATTCCGGGACCCAGTTCCAGATCCCGCGACCCGGCGGCGAGGCGCGGCCGATGCGGCTGTCGCTGCCCGCGAACCCCGGTATCCCCATCTACATCGCGTCGATGTCGCCCGGGATGCTCGAGCTCACCGGCAGTGTCGCCGACGGCTGGCTCGGAACCAGCTTCGTCCCGGAAGGCTCGGCGGCCTACTTCGACCATCTCGACAGGGGACTGGCCGCGTCGGGGCGCAGCCGCAGTGATCTCGACGTGTGCCAGGGCGCTGAGGTCGCGTTCCTGGACGACGACGACGCGGTCGCGGTGCACGTGGCATCCCGCAAGAAAGAGCTGGCCTTCAGCCTCGGCGGGATGGGATCGGCCAGCACAAACTTCTATAACAGTGCCTACAGCCGGCAGGGCTGGGCGCAGGCCGCGGCACAGATCCACGCGCGCTGGCAGGCCGGCGACCGCGACGGCGCGGCCGGCCTGGTCACCGACGCGATGGTGCTGGGAACCACGCTGATCGGCACCGAGCCGATGGTGCGCGAACGCCTGCGCGTCTGGCGCGACGCCGGAGTCGACACCGTCCGGCTCTACCCGGCAGGCGACACCCTCGATGAGCGCCTGGCCACCCTCGGCCGCGCCATCGAGCTCGTCAAGGCCATCGGCTGACCTCAGCCTCAGCCGACCAGCGCGACCGGCGACGCCGCACGCGCAGAGAATCAGTGCGCGGGGCTCCTGGTTAAGCTCTTGCGCATGGGCGAGGTATTCGAGCATCCGGTCGATGTCCGGTGGCGTGACGTGGACGCTCTGGGCCATGTCAATCACGCTGTGTTCCTGACCTACCTTGAAGAGGGCCGGGATGCATTCTTCGCGCAGATCCTCGGCAGCGACCCGGTCTACGTGGTGGTGCGGCTTGAAGTCGATCTGCGCGCGGAGGTCCGCTACGGGGAACGGCGCGCGACGGTGCGAATAGAAGCGGAGCGCCTCGGAACGACAAGTCTCACGACTCGCGAAACGATCCGTACCCCGTCAAAGGAGGTCGTGGCTGAGGCACGCGTGGTCACCGTTCGATGGGACGCCGACCACCGCAAGCCGATTCCTTTCAGCGCGGCCGAACGCACGCGACTGGCGATGGTCATGTCCAGCTGAACCGGGCGGGCGGTTAACCTGTCTTCGGCCGCCGGCCTGATCTGGCGGTGAGGTTGATGGTTCGCTGGTCCTGGTGGTTTTGGTGGGCCTGTCGGCAGGAGTCGCGGTGGAGGGAAGACGGCACCGGGTTACCGGCGCTGACGGCGTGAGCATTGGCCTGCTGACGGCCGGGACCGGTCCGGCGCTGCTGCTTGTCCATGGCGGCATGGCCTGCCTGGAGGGGTGGGAGCCGATGTGGGCGGGGCTGGCCGGGCGGTGGCGCGTCACGGCGATGGACCGGCGGGGGAGGGGAAGCAGCGGTGACGCCGAGCCCTATGCGCTCGGCAAGGAGTATGACGACATCGCTGCGGTAGCCGCCATTCTGGCGCAGGAGGCAGGCGGCCCGGTCGATGTGTTCGCCCACAGTTACGGCGCGACCTGCGCACTCGGGGCAGCAGCCCGGGGGGCCCCGTTCCGGCGGATGGCGCTGTATGAGCCGGCCGGGCCGCAGACCAGTCCCGCCGAGTGGGCCGAGCGGGTTACGGCCCTGATCGGCGAGGGGAGGGCCGGGCGTGCGATGATCAGCTTCCTCATCGAGATCCTCGGCCTGACCTCCGGTCAGGTTGAGGATCTCAAGACCGCTCCGCGGGCCTACGACGTCCTGCCGATCGTGTCCGCGACGATGCCGCGCGAGGCACATGCCCTCACCAGCGTCGACCTCCCGGGCCTGGCTGCGGCCGTGACCGCTCCGGCACTGCTGCTGCTTGGTGCGACAAGCCCGGCCTGGGCCGGCGACATTACCCGCGAAGTAGCCGCGGCGCTCCCGACGGCGGAACTGGCGGTCCTGCCCGGCCAGGGGCACCTGGCTGTCGATTCGGACCCGGACCTCGTCGTCGCCGAATTGCGCCGTTTCTTCGGCGACGACGTATCGCACGCCGCGGACCGGTAAGCGAGAGATCGGAACCAGACAGGCGGGCCCTGCAGGCCCTGCAGGCCCTGCTCCAGGGGCCGAGTCAATTCCGTTGTGCCGGTGCCGCTGCCGCTGCCGCTGCTGTCCTCACTCCGCAGCTACGGCAGACCATTCGATCACCGGAGGCCGCACGGCAGCGCACAAGGGATTTCCGTTGCGATCGGTCAGGCCGAGATGCGCGACCAGCAGCCCCGTGTCCACGGCGCTGTTCATTACGGCGGCAGGAATCGCATCAAGGCACAGCTTCGCCCGCCGGAACAGCGTGAAATTTCCGGCATCATCGACAGTGCCCCAGGAAAGGTAGATGAACCGGCCGCCCGGCGGACCCTGGATATACGGGCCGGTCAGGTCGGCACCAGCCGGCGATGAGACAGCAGTGCAGTCCAGATTCCAGGTGGCGGACGCCGCATTGCCGGGAACCAGGCCTAGCAGTTCGTCTCGCCGGTTCCGGCGCTGGACCCCGACATGGATGCCGTGATAACCGGCAGCGGAGTCAGGGCTCGGCCCGCAGGAGCTTCCTGGCAGGTCTGAGGCTTCAATCCGGACCCGCACATCATCATTATCTCCCCTCTGCAGCGCACAGGGGGGCCCGGCCGTAGCGGGTGTTACGACCTCCCCATCTGACGATCATGTGGCACCGCTCCATGAGGCTGGGCGACCCGAACCCCCGCCGCCCCGGCCCTCCGCCGCTTCGCACGCGGACGGCAGCCGGCGCAGCGTTGTGCGGGCTGACACCATCGATCCCGTGTCGGTTGCCCCGCGGTGGCTGAATTGGCACCACCCCCCCTCTGGCGTGGGACGAGGAAAAATTCTAGAGTTTGTCGATAGGTAATGACTCAAAACCGGGACGGTTTCCATGACGGCGACAAGTGATGGTCAGTTGAATCAGGTCAACCTGGGCGCGGTGGGCGCGCTAGTCGGCGCCATCCAGGAACGTCCGTCGGCGGCGGAAACGACGTGGTCCGCAGAGGTCCGCTGGACCGGTGCGTTCCGCAGCGAGGCAGCGGTACGAGGGTTCGCGCCGATCACCTCCGATGAACCTGCGGCACTCGGCGGTACGGACCGCGCGCCGAACCCGGTTGAGCAACTGCTCAGTTCCCTGGGCAACTGCCTCGCAGTCGGTTACGCCGCCAACGCCTCGGTGGCAGGCGTCGAGATCCGCGACTTGCGGAT
>Ga0302324_100009438_pt1 | contig 20407 bp, 19 predicted proteins | sample Palsa_T0_1_FD_201949 | JGI IMG/M metagenome (GOLD analysis project Ga0302324, IMG submission 201949) | Peat permafrost microbial communities from Stordalen Mire near Abisko, Sweden - Palsa_T0_1 | ecosystem: Environmental > Terrestrial > Soil > Palsa > Peat permafrost | place: Sweden: Abisko...
CGCCTGGAATTCGCCCGTTTCGAGCACTCGCAACAGCTTCACCTGTCCGCTCAGCGGCAGATCGCCGATCTCGTCCAGGAACAGGGTGCCGCCGTTTGCGAGCTCGAAGCGTCCGACACGTGCGCGGGTAGCCCCCGTGTAGGCCCCGGCCTCGGCGCCGAACAGCTCCGCCTCGATGAGATCGGCAGGAATCGCACCACAGTTGATCGCGACGAACGGACCTTTGCCGAATGCGGAGTTGGCATGCACGATCTCCGCGATGCGCTCCTTGCCGGCACCGTTCGGACCGGTGATCAGCACGCGCGCATCCGAGCGGGCGACCCGGCACGCGAGCTCCACCGCGCGTTCCATCGCATCGGATGCGAAAACGGTGTCGCGCAAGTCGTACTGCCGGGCCAGGCGCTCGCGCCGCTTGCGCTGCTCCTCCTGCAGCAACAGGCGCTCGCGGGTGGCCTCGGATAACTCCAGCAGGTTCTCGACGGTCGCGAGCAGCTTGTCGTTATCCCAGGGCTTTCCCAGATAATCGGCCGCACCGGCCTTGACGAGTTGCACGGCGGACTCCAGGTGAGTCCAGGCCGTCAGCAAAATCACAGGCAGATCGGGCTGCGCGGCGCGCAGTGACCGGAACAACGCCGTGCCTTCGTCGCCGGAGGTGGTGTCGGCGCTGAAATTCATGTCCGCGATGACGAGATCGACCTGCTCCCGGGCGAGGAGCGCCAAGCCTTGCTCGGGCGTCGTCGCGGCGAGCGTGCGGATGTCGTGCAGGCGGAACAGCAGCCCCAACGCCTGGGCGACGGCCGGATTGTCATCGATGACGAGTACGCTGCGCATGGTCGGATGTTATCGGGTGCGGGACGGTTGTCATACACCGCGCGTGGCGAGGGCCGGCGGAATCGAGGCGGCGCGCAGCGCGGGCCAGAGGACAGCGAGCTGCCCGAGCGCCAAAACCGCGAGCGCGCCTAGAAAGGCATATACCGGATTGAGCCGCTGCATTTGGAAGCTGCTCACCATCCAGAGATTGGCGGCGATGGCGAGCACTATCCCGAGGGCGGTTCCCGATGCGGCGATGAGCAGGTTTTCCGTCTGGAAATAGCGCACGATCGCCTGCTTGCTCGCGCCGAGCGCCCGGCGAATGCCGATCTGGCGGCGTCGCTGCGCCACCCAGTAGCTGGTGAGCCCGACGATACCGAACCCGGTGACGAGAAGGAGCGCCACGCACACGGTTCCCAAGATCACCACCAATGCATGATCGTCCTTGTAAGAGTCCACTCGGGCGACGCTCAGCGGCTTGATTTTCGATATGACGCGGTCGCGGTTCACATCGACCAGGGTCGTCTGCACCGTCTTCATCACTGCCGCCAATCGGCCCGGTTTTGTACGGATGACGTAGTTCGAATACAGCACCGACATCCGGTACGGGACAAGGATCGAGTTGTAGAAAAACTGGCTCCCCCAGCCTCCGGTGCTGCTCCACGGTACCTGCAGGCGATCGATGACCCCCACCACGGGAGCGGCGTGCTTATCGAATGAGATGTAGACGGACTTGCCGAGGGGGCTCTCATGCGGAAACAGTTTTTCCGCCAGGGCGCGCGTGATGATCACTGCGCTGGGCCGTGTTTGCTCGATGTAGCTGTCCAGATCCACGACCTCATCCGCCTGGAAATTGCGCCCGGCGACGAGCTTGACGCCCAAGGTTGCAAGCGTGTGCTCGTCGGCGTAATACATCGCCGTCAGCACCGTGTCCTCGACCCCGTCCGGATCACGGCCGATGCCTTCGCTGTCTCCTCCATTGCTGAGCGGAGCCGAATTGCTCGCGTACGCATCGACGACACCGTCCAAGCCGCGCAGCGCGCCGAGATCGCCGGCTACGCGCGCGGGAAGATCTTTCGGGTCGCCGACCCATTGATTCCTGAGCATGAAGATGTCCGCCTCGTCGACGCCCGAGGGACGCCGGCCCGCCTCCAGGCGCTGCTGAATGATGAACAGCGCGTTGCACAGGATTCCCAGGGTGACCGCAATTTGCACGGCAATGACCATTGCGCCGATCTTGTTTCGGCGCAGCGACTTCAAGATGATGTTCACTTCCATGGGTTGACCCTCATTGAGCTTTCAGTTGCCAAGCTGGCTGAACATGAGCCGCGCGCCACGTGGGATAGAGTCCCGCCAACAAGGTAGCGAGCACCGCGAGGCTGAGCGCAATGCCGATATCGGTGGGACTCAGATGCGTGAGGCGGCCGGTGCCCGGCGAAACGATCTGGCGCACGCCGGCGAGACCGAGCGCGGTGAGCGCGAGACCCACGAGGCCGCCCACCAGACCCACTACGCCGGCCTCCATCAGGCACTGGCCGAAGATGGTGCCGCGGCTTGCGCCCAGGGCGCGCCGCACGCCGATGTCGGCGGCGCGATTCATGATCTTGGCGAGCATCAACCCCATGGCGTTCAGCAGGCAGACGAACAGGAAACTGAACGCGACCAGCACGAGAATCCTCACCTCGTCACTTACCGCATGCCAATGAATCAGCCATTCTCTCACATCGTACAGCCGCGTCCGCGGAGGCCAGTTGAAACGTCCGGTGCGCCGTTGCTCGGCGGCGTAGTTGTTGAGGAAAGCGCGGTAGCGAGCGGCATCGGACACAGTCGGCAACTCCGCCCAGAACTGGATCCACACGCACTCGGAATGCAGGTAGCCGTCCCAGGTCGGCGCGCCCGTATAGCCGGCGCAATTGCTCGATTCCGCACCCTGCATCTGGTTTTCGATGGCACGCGAAAAGGGGATGAACAGGTTCTCGCCTTCGCCGTACTTGCTGGAAGTGAGGTCGTAGAATTTGGGCAGCGGCTGCCAGCGGTTCAGTACGCCGACCACGCGATAGTCGTGATTGTCGAGCTTCAGCGTTCGACCGACGCTGTTCGCGCCACCGAACACGCGATCGTTCAACTCGCGCGAAATGACGACGACGTACGTGCGGTCCTCATCGTCCGAGGCGCTCCAGGGGGCGCCGTAGAGAAAGGGTACCTGGAACATCGGAAAGAAGTCTCTGTAGGTCGCGCGCGTCTGCTCCTGGAATGGCAAAAGGTCCCGGCTGGGGGGCGTCACCGGCAATGCCGTCACGTACATGGCCGCCTGACGGCTCGCCGCTTTTGCGTTCATGAGATTGACGGCGTCGATATAGGTGATCTGATCTTGCAGGTGCTCCGCGTCGCCCGCGACCACTTTCTTGTTGTCGGGCCCATAGTTGTCGATCTGCGGCGCGAACAACCGGCTCGATTTTTCAGGTATGGGATCACCGTCCATGGCGCGAAATATGGTCACGGTGGTCATCGAGGCGCCGATGCCGACACCGATAGCCGCAATCATGAGCACGGTGAGCACCACATTGCGCTTGAGGCTGCGTAACGCGAGCTTGAGGTAGTAGGCGAACATGCTCTCTCCTTACAGCTGAGCGTTGACGCCGGCGACGCGGCGCGGCTGCCCCGCCAGGTCGACGACTTGACCATCGACGATGTGCACCTCGCGCTGCGCACGCACGGCGAGCTCCGGATCATGCGTCACCATGACGATGGTGGCCCCATCGCGGTGCAGCTCCTCGAGCAATTCCAGGACCCCGCGCGCCATCTGCGTGTCCAGGTTGCCGGTGGGCTCGTCCGCCAGCAGCAGCCGGGGCGAGCCGGCAAGCGCGCGTGCGATTGCGACACGCTGTTGCTGGCCGCCGGAGAGCTCCGCCGGATAATGCCGCGCGCGCGCCGACAAGCCGACGCGCTGCAGGGATTCCTGAATGCGGCGCTTGCGCTCATCCGCGCCAAGCCCGCGATAACGCAGCGGTACCTCGATATTGTCGTAAACGTTCAAATCCGGGATCAGATTGAATGCCTGAAATATGAAGCCGATTTTCTCGTTGCGCAGCTTCGAGCGTTGGTTGTCGTTGAGATGACGCACGTCTGTGCCGTCGAGCAGATATTCGCCCCCGCTGAACTCCTCGAGCAGGCCTGCGATGGTCAGAAATGTCGTCTTGCCCGACCCCGAAGGACCGGTGACGGCGACGAACTCGCCTTCACGCACATTGATCGAGAAGTCGCGCAGCGCGTAAGTCTCGACGACTTCGGTGCGGTACGCCTTCGACAGATGAATCATTTTCAGCATGGGTGTGGCCTCGTGCAGCGGTTCGGTCAATTCTATTCGGTCCGGATGTCTCGCTATCAGCGGCTCAGGATCACGCGATCCGCACCGTTCAACGCATCGGTGCCGGAGACGACGACTTGATCGCCCGGCCCGAGGCCGTCGAGAATCTCGACCTTGGCAACGCTGGCGGCTCCCAAGCGCACGGGCCGCCGTTCGGCGATATTGCCGCGCACCACATAGGCGAAACCGCCCCCGTCTTGATCTACGAAGGAGCCGCGGTCGACCATGAGCACGTTCTCGCGCCGGTCGATGAAAATACGCACCGACATGCGCTGGCTTTGCCGAAGGCCCGAGGGCTTGTCGCCGACGAAGCGCAGGCGGGCGGTAACCTGGCCGGCGACGACCTCGGGCGACACCCCGCTCACCACGGCTTTGAAATGACCACCGCCGCCTTCGAGATCGGCGCTCATACCCTGGCGCAGATCGCGCGCGAAGCTCTCGATCACCTTGATCTCGACCTCGAGCGCGGACAGGTCGATCACCGTGAGAAGGGGCGAATCCTTGGGCACGCTGGCGCGATCGGCCACCTCCACCTGGCCGACCTGGCCCTCGACCGGGGAGCTCACATTGAGTCCTTCGACCTGCCGGCGCAGATCCGCCACCAGCAGCTCCTGACGATCGTACAGCGCCTTCTTGCTGTCGACGTCGAACCGATTTTGCTTCGGCTGGGATTCGTAGTTAAGCTTCGCCTGTGTGTAGCCGAACTGCGCCTTCTCCAGGGCATCCTCCGCCTTGAGCGCCTGCAGCTCGGTGTAAGAGCCAAGCTCGTAGGCCTTGCGACTGCGGTCGAGCTCGCGCTCTGCGGTCTTCTGATCGACCTGCGCTTGCTCGAAGGCGTCTTTCAGCTGAGAGAGCGTGCGCTCGGCATCGAGCGTCGCCCGTTGCCAGTCGATGCGCAGGCTGACGGCGCTCGCTTCTTCCTGAGCAAGTTTGGCCGTCAGGTCGGGGCTGTCGATGACTGCGAGCACCTGACCCTTCGCGACACTGTCGCCGGCATGCACCTTGAGCGAGACGGTGCCGAGCGCGTTTGCATAGAGTGTCGGGCTCACCGCCGCCACCACTTGTCCATCCGCGACGATGTCGCGCACGAAACTGCCGCGCTCCACCGTGGCGATGGTCAATCGCGCGCGGTCGACCGAGGCCCCCGCGCCGGAATATCGCAGCCAATACCCCAACAGCACGCACAAGCCCACGACAGCGACGAGCACGGCCGCCGCGAGCTTGCCGTGGCGCCGCCACAGACCCGGACGCTCGATCGGCCGGTCCTGGGCCGCCGTGTCGCGTAGCGTGACGGGTTCCTCGCGGAGCGGTCGGATACTCATGAGCTTTTCTCGATGAGCAAATCGTCGATGACGATGAGGTCCTGCTCGGTGAGACGTCCCGCCTGTTGCTTGAGGGTGAGGACGCTGGTCAGATAGTCGTAGCGCGTCTGGCTATAGGCACGGCGCGCAGCGAAGTAGTTGTTCTGGGCGTCGAGCAGCTCGAACTCCGTGCCGGTTCCGAACTCGACGTTCCGGCGGCTCGCCTCCACGGCCTGTGCGCCGGAAGCGACCGCGCGCCGCGCGGCGAGGATGCGCTGAATGCCGCTCACGGTATTGCGAAACGCGGCTCGAGTCTGCCGCTCGGTGTCGCGCTGCGTCGAATCGTACACGGCTTGCGCCTGATGGTAGAGCGCACGCGATTGACGCACCGCCGAGGCGACCGCGCCGCCCTGAAACAAAGGCCAGCTGAACGAAACCCCGACCGTGTCCAGGCTTTCGTTGCCGCCGAGCACCTCGTCTTGAGTGATTTTCGAGCTCGATCCGGTGAACGCGAAGGTGGGAAAGGCGCGGCCGCGCTGCGCCGAGATGTCGCGCTCGGCGGCTTCTGCTTTGAGCGCCGCGGAGCGCACGGCGAAATTGTCCTGTCGCGCGGACACCACCCATTCATCGGCCGAATCCGGCTCGGGCGAGCTCAACGGAATGTCGGCACGCAATGGCGCTGCGCCGGCGACCGGCATGCCGACAATTTCGCTGAGCGCGAGGTCTGCATCGTCGAGCGCGTTTTGGGCATCGATCACGCCTTGAACCGAGGCGTCGTAGAACGCCTGCGCCTGCTCGACGTCGCTGCGCGCGCCGACGCCGGTTTTCTCCCGTGACTGCGCCTGGTTCAGCAGATCGGCGAACGCCTCGCGTTCGCTGCGGTTGGTCGCGAGCTGATCCGCAGCGGAAAGAATCGCGAAATAGGCCTGCGCCACGCGCAGCAGAAGATTTTGCCGCGCGCCTTGATAGGCGGCCTCCGCGGCCGCGGCGGCGAAGTTTGCTTCCTTCAGTTGGCTGAAGGCTTGGAAGCTCCACAGGGTCTGCGACAGATTGACGCCGAGGCTATGGACCGTACCGTAGCAATGCTGAGCGCCGGTCGCGCCCGTGAGCGCACAGTCGGCCGCTTGCGCGGTTCCGAGTTGGCCGCTGTCGAACCCCGCCCGCTCTCGAGCGGCCGACCCATTCGCGGAGATCTGCGGCAGCCATTGAGCGAGCGCTTGTGGCCGGCTTTCGATGGCTGCGTCGCGTTGAAAGCCTGCGGCCTGGAGCGAGGCATCGCGCGTCATCGCGAGCTCATAGAACGCCTTCAGATCGTTCGCGTTGGCCGCCAGCACCGGTAGCGTCGTTGCAATCAGTGCCGCAAGGTAACGCAACATCTCGGATGGAAAAGCAAGCCTCATGCCAGGCAACTCGGCGGTTTAACTTGTTGTTTTTGCGCAGGTTAAGACTTCACAGGGGCGAGCACGGCGCTGAGCGAAGCCTGCTGCGTGCGGCCCTCGAGCAGATACGCGACACCGCTCATGATCAAGCTGCTCATCATCAGAGCGGCGGCGAAGGCGGCGAGTTTTGACGAGATTTGAATCTTCATGAGCGTCTCCTGAGTTGCTGCTGAATCGGATCACACCAAGGAGAAAGCAAGCGGCGTGCCAGGATGGCGCGTCGCTAAATCGCTTTATTTTCAAGGCTTTATTTCGGGCCTTGCCGGACGCGATGACCGCGGACAGCGTCCGCGGACGACTGCGGACAGTCTTAGCCTAAGCGCCGGCCCGGGCGGATTGCGGCGTCTTACTGACTTGGCCGTTTGCCGAAGAACACTTCGCTGAAGTCGCCCACCGCACGCCCGGAGTAGCGCTCGCTGCTGAAGGGCAGGCCCATGACGCCTTGCGACCAATCGATCGACTTGCCCCAGTCCTGGTACCAGTCATAGAGCATGGTGCGCGCGCCGATTCTCCATTCGCCGCCGCGTCTTTCTAAGCGATCCAGGTAGCGGCCACCGATACAGGTATCGCGCTCCTCCTCGCCCAAGGCCAATCGGTGGTAGGAAATCACGTGCGTTTCTGCGCGGGCGTCCTTCCCTTCGATATCGATCACGCTCTGTCCGAGAACGTGCTGGGTATTCTTGATGAGGTCCGACCCCGGCACGACCCAGGCGAGATAGTCGGCGAAGGTACCCTTGAATACGCCGTAGTCGGTCGTCGAATCCGGCCAATAGGAGGCGCTGATCAACCGCGCGTCGCGGCGATCCTCCCCGCGCGCGAGCCGGACTATGCGCTCGCGAATCTCGTCCCGTTCGAGCAGGGCCTTCAATTGCTCCGGTATGGCGTCCATCTTGGCTCTCCGCTGTGTGACAGGACGGCAGGCATCGACAAGGTGAAAGCGAATTGTAAAGCACGGAAGCCGCAGCGGGGCGGCGGGCGCGCGCGGCAGCGCGTGAGAGCGATTTCTTCGCCTATCCGACCAGGCGTGAGGCGGAGCCGCGCCGCGGGAATAGACCCAGCAGTTCCGCGAGTCCGCGCCGCAATCGCGAGCAAAACCGCTTGATCCCCTCGACCTGATAGCTTCTGTGCTCGCCGCGAACGCACCATTCGCAGAAATGTTCGCAGTTATTGGTGAACACGTTGTAGCGGTTCTCTCCGAGCCGCATGCGCGCCCGACGGACCACCTCATGCCGGTCGAACCAGAGCGACTCCCCCGGCCTGTGACAGATCGGCCGTCCTTGTGCGAACTCGGCAAGAGTGACCTCCTCGACCGGGCCCCCGCGCAGTCCCCGGGACAACCCGCCGTATTGCACGACGTGCCACTCTCCTACGTAGATGCCGTGATGGGTATATCCCCTGCGCGGCGTCACCATATGCGCGCCCAAAGGCGGCTCGATGTCCGGCGAGAGCGACAGATCGCCGGCTCGGAGCCCATGGCTTGAAGAGACACTGCCGCCGAACATTCGGGCTTCGCGATGCATGATCTTCGTCGACTCGATTTACCTTTCGATATCCTCGCGTGTATGAAATCAGTTACTCGAGGGATGCGGCCATCACACGATGGTGTTGATCAGTACCTTGGTATCGAATGCCGATGGCGCTTCAGTCTTACCCGTAGACCGTTGACCAGCAGGTTGACGCGCCATGCGGCATCGGTTGCGGTCAGCTTCATCACCACGCCGCGCTCATTCTCGAGAAAAGTCACCGCGTCACCGCCGGCCGCCGCGGGCGACGGCCTCGAGGCCGAATAGTTGCCGCTGAAGTCCGCGAGCCTCTTCAGATGCAGGACGCTGCCATTTGCACAGACGCTCGCGGCACCGATATTCGCGATGGACAAGCCCGACAACCTGAAGGCGTGGTTGTCTCCCTGAAAGCTTATTTCCCCGTTTCCCCACGCGAACCCGGCTCCCGCGCACGTTATTCCGCCTTCCAGCCAGAACGTGGCGGTCGTTTGACTTACCGGTACGCATGAATCACCGGCGATCGCGCCGAACGCGGCTGCGAATTCGGACGGGCTTGAAACGAGCAGGCGATTGAGCTTATTCATGATCCGCTCCTGTTTACGACACTTGAGCCATCGCCATGGTAGGAGCGGCTATCGCGGAGGGATTGTAAGATTCGGTCCAACTTGGATTGGGATGCTCATGCAAACGGACGGAAGCCAGTGTCAAAAGTTGATCGCAAGCTTCAATCCGGCGATCACATCGTCGGTATTTTCGTCGATACCTCCGGGATGGCGGATGTACTGGATATTCGGACGCACATCCAACCATGGCGCCGCGTGCAGGTTGTAATAGACCTCCCCGACCCATTCCGAGTTTTGAACTCCGACGGGTCCCAAGCCGAGATCGTTCTGCAGCGTCTCGACATTCGCCACGCGGCTGTTGACGTGCGTGCGCCCGATGGCAAATCCGATCTCGTCGGCGGGACGAAAGGACAAAGGGCCGGTATAGAAGAGACCGGCGGCAAACTGGTTGTCGAGGGTCGCGGTGCGGCGGTCCGCATAGGTCGCGTTGAAGAAGACGCTCAGGCCCTGCTTGGATGTGCGGTCGAGCGGAGAGCTCACCTGCTGCTGGAAATTCACATAAGCACCGTAGGCGCCGTGGCGCATCAGCGGCTGGCCGCCCGCGATCGCCAGCGGCAGGCCTTGGGTATTGTCGACGACGTCCGGCTCTTTGGAGGAGTTGTACCAGCCGCCGAATTTGTAGCTCCCGTGGAGAGAGGAGAAGAACGTCGGAAGCCAGCCGACCTCGAAGGGAACCAGGACTCCGGCTGCGCCCGGAGGGCTGCCTAGATCCATTGCATAGCGCGTAAGCAAATAGCTCGGATCGACCTCGAAGGCTCCCAGTTGAATGTAGCCGAATCCCGCAAATGAGACCTTGACGCGCGTGGCCCATTGGCTGACCGGCCAGTTGTACCAGTAGTTGCCGACGAGGTTGCCGGGCGGCGCACCGCAGAAAGTCAGGTTTTGAAACTGACAGGAAAATGCGGCGAAGTCCTCGCCCTCCGTCAGCCGACCGATCTTCCAGTCGATCATCCCGTCGAGATACTTCTGATCATAGAAGAATTGCGTCCAGCGCCAGGTCTGGCCGCGGCCATAGACTTCCTGGACCAGCTGCAACGTGCCGAGCTTGGCGCTGAGATTCTGTCCATCCCGATCCGTGATGGTGATCTTGAATTGCGCCTGATTCAGACCCAGCAGTTTCTGCAGATCGAAGGTCGCCGCGAACGTCCATTGATCGGTGTACCGCCAGAGCTCCTCGGGGCCTCCTTGGACATTGGTCGCCGTCTCCGAAACGTACCCGAGGCGGAAATCGATGCCGTCGTCGTACAGAGCCGAGCGGATGCCGTCCCAGTCAAGGAAGAGATCGTCGCTGAACGGCTGTGGGGCGCCCGCCCGCGCATTCGCGCACCACACGATGAGTGCGACGGATAAGAACGCCAACCTGCTCTTGAGGGTCATTTCGCCCGCCTCTCATTCAAACATTACGAGGTAACGATAATCATCGGGCGTAATGCTACGTCGCGCACTAGTCGCATGAATTGGATCGCGGAATCGTGGCAGCACTCGGGTCCAATGATTGGAAACGAGGTCGGCGCAGACTCACTGCAACGATGAATTGCTCTCGTAGAGAGCGCCATAACAGCGGAGAGCATTACGATGAACGAAGGACTGGCTGATCGATACGCGCAGATATCCGCCGCGCCCGCCGCCGGGCAGGACGAGCGTTACCTACGGGTGTTCGTGTTCGCGCTATTCTTCTTTTTCGGGGGCATCACCAGCCTCAACGACGTCATCATTCCAAAGCTCAAGGCGCTGTTCACGCTTTCATACGCGGAGGTATTGACGATTCAGTCGGCGTTTTTCGGCGCGTACCTCATCGTGTCCTTGCCGGCTGCCGCCATTGTTCGCCGTATCGGTTATATGCGCAGCGCCGCGCTCGGATTGACGCTGATGATGGCGGGGAGCCTGCTGTTCATACCGGCATCCTCCTCCGCGTTGTTCGGTATGTTCCTGGTCGCGCTGTTCGTTGTGGCGGCCGGCATCACGATCCTGCAGGTCGTTGCCAATCCTCTGATCTCGCTGCTCGGGCCGCCGGCGACGGTGCACAGCCGTTTGACCTTCGCTCAGGCTTTCAACTCTTTGGGCACCACGATCTTCCCCTACGTCGGCGCTATTCTGATTCTCGGTGCACTGGCGACGATCGACCCGGCGACCCTGACCGGAACGGCGCTCCGTGACTACCGCCATGAGGCCACCCAGATCATCGGACACACGTACCTGGGACTCGCGGCGACGCTCTTTTGCCTGGCTCTCGCGGTGTGGTGGGATCGCAATCATCTACGCGAGCGTCGGGACACCGAGAGCGGCTGGAGCGAGGCGATAGCGCTCCTGCGGCTACCCCGTTTCCGTTTTGGAGCCTTGTGCATTTTCCTGTATGTCGGTGCAGAAGTCGCCATCGGCTCGCTGATCGTCAGCTATTTGACGCAGACCGACGTACTCGGCCTGTCGGCGAAAGCCGCCGGGGAGCACGTACCCTTTTACTGGGGAGGCGCCATGGTCGGCCGCTTCATCGGAACCTATGTGCTGCGCGTGATCTCGCCCGGCAAAGTGCTCGCCGCGGCAGCGGCGGCGGTCATGGCGCTCCTCTTCATCTCATCGCACACGGTCGGCGCGGTGTCGGGCTGGTCGCTGCTTGCGATCGGTTTGGGGAACTCGATCATGTTTCCCACCATTTTTTCGTTGGCCTCGGAAGGACTGGGTGTCCGCGCCGCATCCGCTTCGGGCATCATCGGCGTCGCCATCGTCGGCGGCGCCGTCGTGCCGCCGCTCACCGGGCATGTCGCGGACGTGCTGAGCCTCAAGACTGCGCTCATCGTGCCGGCGGTCTGTTACGCGGGGATCTTGGCGTACGGCATCTATGCGCGGCGGCCGGCGCCGGCCGCCGCGGAACTCAAGGGCGCGTGAGTCATCTGCATTCTTCGGCGAGGGCGGCCACGAGCTCGGCTGCGGGCAGCGTGCGGCAGAGCGGCGCGCCCTGCCCGGCCCACTGCGCGCCGTATCCCGACTCATGCACGGCCTTTGCCGCGGCATTGAGTGCCTTGCCGGCATCGTAGGCGAGCGGATACGCGGGTATCAGGTGAGCTGCGACACCCTCGCCCAAGACAGTGAACCGATTGCTCAGGCAGCGAGCGGGCCGCCCTGAAACGGCGCGCGTCATGACGGTGTGGTACGCCGCATCACTCGCGAGGGCCTGACGATATCCCGGGTCGGCATCCGACTCGGGACAGGCGATGAAGGCCGTGCCGAGTTGAGCCGCGCTCGCGCCCAGGCGCAGCGCCGCGGCGATGCCTGCACCGTCCATGATGCCCCCGGCGGCGATGACGGGAACCTCGAGTCGGCGCGCCAAAAGACGTGTCAGCGCGATGGTTCCGATACAGTCGTCTTTGGCATCCGCATCGAACACGCCGCGGTGCCCACCCGCTTCATAGCCTTGTGCCACCAGCGCGTGCGCTCCGGCGTCCACGGCGGCACGGCCTTCGTCGAGACTGGTGACGGAAGCGAGCAACACGATGCCCGCATATCGAAGCGCACGCATGCGCTCGGCGGACGGCAACCCGAAATGAAAACTCACGACGCGCGGCTTGTCCGCAAGAAACGCGGCCAGCATGGCCTCGTCTTCCACGAAACTGCGGTAGATCTCCTTGAGAGCCGAGGGAGGTTTTGCGCCCAACCGCTCGAAATGAGGCCGCAGATGCTCGAGCCAGGCGGCCTCGACGAGACGATCGGCTTTTGCCGGCTGATGACAGAAGACGTTCACATTGAAAGAGCGCCGGGTACGCTCCCGAACTGCCGCGATCATCCGGCGCGCGCCCCCTGCATCGGTCGCACCCACACCGATCGAACCCAGTGCCCCGGCATCGGCTACCGCCGCGGCCAGCGCGGGCGAGGACACTCCGGCCATCGGGGCCTGGATGATCGGCAAATCGATCCCCAACGTTTCCAATAGTCTCATTGCGGAACCCCAGCCGTCGTCGAGCGCGCATCGCGAGGCAGGCTAGCGTGCGCTTGGACGCGGGCTCGTCGATCGTACCTTGGTATCACCGCCGCGATATAGCGCTGTCAATACCATCGTCCTATGGCTTCGACTGCTCCCCTACGACTATAAAAACATCCGAGGAGAAAAAGCCACCAGGAGGTAACGGGAAATGATGGAAAGTAACGTGTTGCGTTCAATATCCTCGACGAGGGGCATCTGCGCTGATGGCGCTCAAACGGCAGCGCTACAGTTGCGCTTCAATCCGTCGGCTCACGTCGGGCATCTCGTCAAGCGAGCGATGACGTTCTTCGACTCCAACCGCGAGGCTGCGCTGCGCTGCCTGAAGGACGCATCGACACTCCTCGACACGGAGCCGACCGAGTCGCGCGGGCCCGCTGCACCGCCGGATGCTGCGTTCCGACCCGGTGGCCTCGCCGCTTGGCAAACGAATCGAGCGCTCGAGTACATAGAGGGCAATCTGGGAACCAAGATCGGCATCGAGGAGATGGCGAACGCGGTGGCGTTGAGCAAAAGCCACTTCTCACGAGCGTTCAAGTGCTCGCTCGGATCGAGCCCCATGGCCTACGTCGCCGCGCGGCGAGTCGAGCGAGCCAAAATCATGATGACATCGACGCGGGAGCGACTCACGGATATTGCGCTCGCCTGCGGATTCGCGGACCAATCGCATTTGAACCGGTATTTCCGCCGGGTGGTCGGCACGAGCCCCGGCTTGTGGCGCCGCATGTCGCATTGCACCGCCGAGGCGGGCCGCACAAAATTAGTGCGGGCGATGCCCGACCGCAGCCGGCGACATGGTGGAATCTCGGCGGTATGATCCAGCGGCCACCAGCAGTTCTTCGCGCCGGCGATATTGATACGATTATCCAATATCTTTCCCATAGGCTTAGGCGTTAATCTCGACCGTACTCAATTAATCGCACGGCAATAAACCGAAACAATCGCGAACCCGTGAGTCGGACATGACCAGAGGGTCGGGAGTTTAATCATGATTCTTGCCCATCGCCTTGATGCTCATCAGCGTGCCATCGCTCGCGCGCGGCTCGTTGCATGGCTCATCGTCCTTCTCGCACTGGGTGTCACGCGCGCCGAAGCCGCATCGGCCGGAGCCTATACGAACGAGCAAGCTTCTCGCGGCGCCACCGTATACACTCAATATTGCGCCCAGTGCCACGGCGCAAATCTTCAAGGCGAGGCAGGCACTCCCCTCATGGGCCGGACGTTCTTGCAGGCCTATGGCCACGGAACGGCCGCGCAATTGTTCGATTTTCTCAGCCGCCAGATGCCGTTGAACGCGCCCGGGAGCTTGACCCAGCCGCAATATCTCGACGTGACGGCCTTTATTCTCGAGCGCAACGGGCTTCCGCCCGGTACAGATCCGTTGAGCGCCAAGTCACTCGATCAAGTGAGCCTATCGGGAATGCGCTTGGCGGGGGCCGGAGGGTCGGCCAATACGGACGAGATCGTGCGCGCGGCACCGCCGACTCTGAAGGTTTACGCGCAGCTTCCCGCCGGCGCGAACGTCAACATCACCGATTCGATGATGCAAAATGCCGGAACCGATGAGAATGATTGGCTGCTGCATGGGCGTACGTACGATAACCAGCGGTATTCGCCGCTCAAACAGATCACCGTCGAGAACGTGAGCGCGCTGACGCCGGTGGCGCTGGTCCAGACCGGCATGACGGCGAGTTTCGAGACGACGCCGATCGTCGTAAACGGGATCATGTATCTTACGACACCGGTCGTCGATCATAAGATGAAGATCATCGCGGTCAACGCGGCGAACGGCGGGCGGCTCTGGGAGGTGACTTACAACCTCGGAGCATTCCAGATTTGCTGCGGTCCGGTGAACCGTGGTGTCGCGGTCGGCTACGGCAGAGTCTACGTGGTGACCCTGGACGATCACCTGCTGGCGCTCGATGCCGCCGACGGCCACACCGTCTGGGACACGACCATCGTCAGCGCGCAAAACGGCTACTCGGAGACGCTCGCACCGCAGATCTTCGACGGCATGGTCATCGTAGGCAGCGCGGGCGGCGAATGGGCGTTGCGCGGCTTCGTCGCGGCGTACGATGCCGGCAGCGGGCAGCAGCGCTGGCGCTGGAATTCCACGGACCCGAAGAGCTATGCGAACAAATCTTGGGAGTCTGGCGGCGGCATGGTATGGACCACGCCCGCGCTCGATCCCAAACTCGGACTCCTCATCTTCAGTACGGGTAATCCAAATCCTGACCTCGACGGCACGAAACGCCAGGGCGACAACTTGTACACAGACAGCATCGTCGCACTCGATGTGCACTCCGGCGAGCTCAAGTGGTACTACCAGGAGGTCAAGCACGATGTCTGGGACTACGACGCCGTCAGCAATGTCGTGCTGTTCGATGTGCACCAGAACGGGGCGGTGATCCCGGCTGCCGCCGAGGCCGGAAAGGTTGGCTGGGTATTCATACTCGACCGGCGCACCGGCAAGCTGATCCGCAAGTCCGACCCCTACGTCATGATGTCGAAGAATATGTTCTCGATGCCCACGCGCGAAGGCGTAAACATGCTGCCGGGTGCCAACGGTGGAGCGGAGTGGTCGCCCCCCGCGTATTCGCCGCAGACGCACTATCTGTACATCATGGCGATGGATCAGTTGATGAGCTTCACGACGAAGCCCGCGGACGATGCGCCCGGCCTCATTCGCCTCGGGAGTGCGTTCACGAATATCGCGCCCGGCGGGATTCAGGACGGCCCCTTCGTCGCGCTGGATGTCGAGACAGGTAAGATTGCCTGGCAATACAAGACCGCGCAGCCCCTGATCGGCGGGGTGTTGGCGACAGCCGGAAACCTCGTATTCATGGGCGAAGGCGATGGCTGGCTCGACGCGTTCAATGCCAAGTCCGGCGATCGCGTCTGGCGCTACAACTTAGGTGCCGGCGTCAACGCGCCTCCAATCACATATCAGGTGAACGGCGAGCAATATCTCGCGGTCGCTGCCGGGGGCAACTTTCAATTGGGATATTCCTACGGGGATACGCTTGCCATCTTCAAGCTACCCTCTGCGGGGGGCGGTGCGCGGAGCGCCGGATTGGCGCATTAGGACACTCATTCGATGCGACGCGCGTAGAGGCACGCTATTGCGATCGCGACCACGGGGATGATCAATGCGGCGCTGAAGTGCGCCGCAATCGTGACTCCCGCGCTCAACGCTCCGATCAGGTAGGCGAGGACGACCGCCGTATCACGCTTGCGGTCGCCGGCGCTGCCTTCTTCGCCCGTGGATCCGATCGCCGCGGAGACGATTTTTATCAGCGTCGTGGTGAACACGACTGTCGCATGCCTGAGTCGCATACCGATGATGCTTTGCAGACCCATTGCGAACGCCAACAAGGGGATTTCCGCCTGAATGAAGTCCCCACGGGCGGATAAAAAGGACTGCATGCTGCCGACGGCGCAGACCGCGATGATCGCGATTTCGACCCCCAGTATGCGCCTCACCGCCGAGCGCTCTGTCGTGCGGCGACTCAGCATCATGCCGACCGCGCAGCCCACGACAAATCCCACGAGCGCGCTCAGCGACTTGATCGCCGAGTGTACCGCCCCCGTCGCGGCATAAAACCCGAGCAAGGCGAGATTGCCGGTCATCGCGGAGGTGAAGATTCCGCCGAGTTTGGCGAAGCTCAGCACATCGACCAGGCCGGCGCTGAATGCGGTCAACACGAGAACGCCGGTCGCACCGCTCATATTTCTCATTCGGGCCGCTCGCAGGCTTGCCAACGGCTGATAGCCGTGTCGATCGCGGGAAAGTGCCACTATCGCCCGCCCCGCGCAATGCCGGAACGCGGCGGCCTCGAATCCAGCTCAGCGCTTCGGGAACTCCGTGAAAACGTAGTCCTTATTCTTGACTATCGTGTGGCAGGCGGCCCCGCATTTGGCATCCTTGGCCTGCGGCGGCTGATCCGTGAGGCCCCCCGGCCTGAACGTCTCCGACGTGTTATCGAACTCGAACTCACCATATCCCCATCCGCCGCTGTCCGCGAATCTCTTGCCGTCCTTCACCATGAAGTCGATGTCATGGAGGGTATCGGGCACCAGCGGCTGACCGGGGTACGCCGCGTTGGTCTTCGGGTTCCAATGAATCTTCGCCATTTTGGCGCCGTCGGGAAAGGGCTTGCCGTTACCCGGAATTCCCGCCTTGAACGCGCCGATCATGGTCGGATTCCCGAGAATCACGGCCATCAGCGCTCCATTATGACTGATGGAAATGACCTGCCAGGTCTCATAACCCTTGAACTCCGAGAACGCCAACCCATTCGGCACCTTGAGCGTGTATCTGTCCTGGGACGAAATCGCCGCCCCGACCGCGAGCGCAACGAGCGCCACCGTAAGACCTGCGCCGATCAGTATCCTTTTGCTTCTCATCGCCCCAGCTCCTCTATCCGGTCAATGAACCTACCGAGCCAATCACACCACGAGTGCGGGATTGCATCGATAGCACGAAGGTATTGCCCGTCATGTGTTCGATGCCGCACAGACGCGGACCGCGCCGACTTGTAACTTGTACATCCGGAGCGTTGCAAACCCTCGAGCTCCCTTGCCCTTCGGCATTTGCATCTCGGCAAAACGTTCCCATCGCGCGTACGCTACGGAGGCAAACATGAACCACATGGATGATGGTGTTCAAGATATCGCCGAGCCGGTGGCGATCATCGGTCGCATCGATGTCATCCCGACGCTTCTCAAGGTCCTGTGCGAGATGACCGGCATGCGGGTCGCGGTGGTAGCGCGAGTCACGAACAAGACCTCGACCGCGTGCGCCGTCAAAGCCGATATCACCTTTGGACTGGAGCCGGGGGTGCAGTTTCCGCTCGACGCGAGGCCCGGTCTCGAGGCACTTGCCTCTCGCCGCCCGCTCGTCGTAGAGCGGGCGAGCAGCGAGGCGCACTACGGCGTGCATCGAGCACCGCTCCTGCATCCGATCGAGAGCTATATCTCGGCCCCGATAATCCTTGCCGACGGCCGGCATTTCGGCAATCTCTCCGCACTCGATTCATGCCCGGCAAAGATCCGCGAGCCGCGCATCGCATCGATGTTCGAGCAATTTGCCGCACTGATTGCGGCACAACTCGACAATCAACTACAGCGCGATCGGGAACACGATGCGTTGGTCGATGAGCTCGCCGTGGGAGAGCTGCGGGAGCAATTCATTGCGATATTGGGGCATGACCTGCGCAACCCCCTGCACGCGGTCTACGCGAGCAGCGACAAGCTGGAGCGCGAGCTTACCGATCCGGCCCTATTGGCCATAGCGACCCGCATCAAAAGGAACGCCCGACGCATGTCAGGGCTGATCGACGACATACTCGACTTTGCCCGCGGACGCTTGGGCGGCGGGATCACCGTCGAACTGACAGACACCGACAATCTCAACGCCGGCCTGATGAGCGTCATTCAAGAACTCCAGGACGCCCAGCCGGACTGCCAAATCATCGCCGATATCGGTGTCAGTTGCTCGGTCAGGTGCGATATCGGAAGACTTCAGCAAATCGCCTCCAATCTTCTGGCCAACGCGCTAACCCATGGCCGGCCCCAGACCCCCATCAAGATCAGCGCACGAGCAGAGGGCGATGACTTTGTGTTGGAGGTCTGCAACGCCGGCGAACCCATACCCGCGGAAAGCTTGGATAAGATCTTCGAGCCGTTTTGGCGACATTCGGTATCCGCCAGTCGAAATGGCTTGGGGCTGGGCTTGCACATCTGTTCGCAGATTGTCCGCGCCCACCAAGGTCACATCTCCGTGACGTCCACCCGCGAAGGCGGCACGCGCTTCACGGCACGTCTACCGCTGGGCTCCCATGTTACCGAGCGCAGGCAGGCATAAGGCGCTGCGCGGGGGCCCATGAGCTCCCGCATGTACGCTGACGTACAGATAACCCTCGACAATTCGCACATAGTTCCGAGTTCACAAGGGGCCGATCGGGAGTGCGCATCCTTGCCTACGGACAACAATCAGTTGATCGAGTCGCTTCCCAGCAGTTCGCGCGCGCGCTTGCTTGCGATTTGCGAGCCGGTGCAACTCGCCATGGGGGAGGTGCTCGGCGAGGTGGGCACACCGACCCGTTACGTCTATTTTCCAACGATCGGCTTTGTCTCACTGGTAACCGCCGTCAAGGGCCGGCCGATGTTGGAAGTCGGCATGGTGGGCCGAGAGGGAATGCTCGGAATCCAATTGGTATTGGGCGTCGAGACAGCTCCGCTGCATGCGGTGGTCCAAGGCGAGGGAGCGGCGTGGCGAATCGGCGCCTCCGAATTCTCGAGGGAGCTCGCGCGTACTCCCGCGCTGCAACGCGAGCTCAATCGATACATATACGTGACGATGGCGCAACTCGCATCGGCCGCGTTTTGTCTGCGCTTTCACCAAATCGGGCCGCGCCTCGCGCGCTGGCTGTTGATGACCCAGGACCGGGCCCGTTCCGACCGCTTTCACATCACTCACGAGTTCCTTGCGTACATGCTGGGCGTCCGCCGCGTCGGCATTACCACGGCGGCGAGCGGACTGCAGCGTGACGGGCTGATCAAGTATCGCCGCGGAGAGATTCAGGTGTTGGATCGGCGCGGCCTGAAGGCGTCGGCCTGCACCTGCTACGCCGCCGATCGGGAAGCCTACGTAAAAGTCCTGGGTTGACCAATATGTCGCGCTAGCTAATTGCAAGGTTGCATGCACCATTCGCCGCAATCCGTATCTTTCTGCCCGATCCGGCACGCGCCCGGTATACCGCCTATACTCCGCGGCCTCGGCCGCATGCGAGCTGAGTTGGCCGGCATATTCTTGCGGGCTATACGTCAAGGTTATTTACTATGGAACAACCAAAGAATTCCGCTACCGATCAAGGCGGCTCCTATGTAGCCCCTTCAAAGGACATCATGGACGCGGCGAGCGCCGCCGGCGATTTCGCGACGTTCATGTCTGCCGTCAGGACAGCGGGTTTGACCGACACGCTGACGGGCAAGGGCCCCTTCACGGTCTTTGCACCGACCGATGAAGCCTTCAAGAAGCTCTCCTCGGGTGCGTTGGACGCGCTGATCAAAGATACGGCGAAGCTCAAGGCTGTATTGAGCTATCACGTGATCAAGGGTCATGTCCTGGCGAGGGACCTGAAGCCGGGGGAAGTGATGACCGTGCAGGGAAGCCCGCTCACGGTGTCTGTGATGTCGGCGGGCGTGGTAGAGGTCAACGGCGTTCGGGTCAAGCAGGCGGATATCATCGCGACCAACGGCGTAATCCACACGATCGATGCCGTGATCATGCCGAAGCACTGGCAGTTGCTGGCGGCCGCGGCCTGATGATCGACTGGCGTCGATTTCGACGCATCGGAATGGCCCTGTTCGCAGGGCCTTTCTTTTTCT
>Ga0302324_100009442_pt1 | contig 20398 bp, 14 predicted proteins | sample Palsa_T0_1_FD_201949 | JGI IMG/M metagenome (GOLD analysis project Ga0302324, IMG submission 201949) | Peat permafrost microbial communities from Stordalen Mire near Abisko, Sweden - Palsa_T0_1 | ecosystem: Environmental > Terrestrial > Soil > Palsa > Peat permafrost | place: Sweden: Abisko...
GGCTGGAATCCACCAGCACCACATCGCCTTTGTAGTTCAACCCGGCGGCCTGGAGTACGGGATTTACGGCTTGCGACAGGAATACCGCTTCCTGGTTATAGCGCTCGCTCCAGTAGCCCGGATATTCCCACCGGATCCCGTAGTTCACGGTGAGGCGCTTGCTCGCCTGGAACGTATCGCCGACGTACAATGCGCCGGTATGCATCGAGCCATAAGGATACAGAGAGTTCTTCGTGGTTCCGCTCGATCCGAGCCCAAGCAGGTACGATGCCCACGCGGAACCCGTGGAGCCCGGCGAAAGATTGTTGGCCGCCGTAAAGTTGGCGGTAAAGCTGAAGGAGCTGCTGCCGGAAGACGAATTCTCGGTGGGCATCCATGTGTATTCGCCGCCGAACTTGATGGTGTGGCGCCCGACGACCTTCGTGACGCTGCCCGCAAAGTAACCCACGCCCGCATACTGGACGGACGTGCCAACCTGCGTTTGTGGGCCCTGAGCGCCATCGCTAGCGCTAAGCCCGCTGACCGACATCGTGGGGAGCGTAGGAATCAACAACTCCTGGTTGAGCGCGGACGGCCAGCCGATAGTCGTAAGATCCATCCCGAGTACGTTGGGCGTGCGAACGTAGTCGATGCGCGTGTACGCCATGCGTCCGTCGAGCACGGTGGTCGGGCTCAGAGTATATGTATCCGCCAGCATGCCTTGGTCCGAGCCCTGAAGTTGGGTGTAGTTGACGCCGAGACCGTACGGATCGAGCGGCGGCAAGATATTGTCATACCGCGTAAAGCGCGCAAAAATGCGCTGCTTGTCGCTGATGTTTTCGTCGATGCGGAAATCTTCCCAATTCCGGTCGTTCACGGCGTTGTAATTGACAATGAAGTTGTTGGCATTCGTAAACGGGACGCCGGCGGCATTCGGCAACGGCCAGTATTTCTCCATGGCGAGCGCCGTTTTATCAAACCGGCTCACCGGAATGATATTGCCGGGAAATGGCGTGCGCAGCGTAGTCGAAGTACAAGCCGGGTTGTTGTACTGCCCGCATGTAGTGAGCGGGTCGTACACCGTGATTGGGGCGCCGCTGGCGCTTCGCAAGTTCGAGAGATCCCCTGAACGCATCGCGGCAGTAGGTACCGAGTAGGTCGCATTCGTCCCCTGGCGCTGACTAAAATCCTCCCAAGCCGCGAAGAAGAAGGTCTTGTCATGTTTGATAGGACCGCCCCCATTGGCGCCATACTGATTCTGCGTGAACCCCGGCCTCTTCAGCCCGGCCTTGTTGCTGAAGAAGTTGCTGGCGTTGAAAACTTTGTTGCGGACGAACTCATACATCGTGCCATGGAATTGGTTGGTGCCGGGCTTGGTGGCGAGGTTGATGACGCCGTCCATCGTGCCGCCGAATTCCGGCGGAAGGTTGTTGGCCATCACCTGGAACTCCTGGATGGTGTCCTGTATGGGTACGAAGCTGTCGCGGTCCCACAAGCCATTGTTTAAACCCACTCCGTCGAGCAAGGTTCTGCCTTGGCCCACCATACCACCGGAGATTTGGTAATTGGCGTATCCGCTGCTGTTCTGTTGTCCCTCGGTCTGGCCGTGCGCCACCACTGCCGGCGCCAGCTCGATCAGGTTCATGACGTTTCGTCCGTTGAGGGGCATTTCTAGAACGGCGCGCTCTGCCACCACTTGGCCCACTGACGCGTTCTCGGTCTGCAGCAACGCCGCCTGGGCGGCAACTTCTACTGTCTGACCAACGTCGCCCAACTCCATGGCGGCATCGACGCGCGACGTAACTAGAACCGCCACCTCCTGTTCGCGGCTCAGGCGTTTGAATCCGGCCTTCTCGACTTCGACCTTGTAGTTTCCGGGCTGCAGATTGACAAACTGATAATTGCCGCTGGCGTCAGACTCCGCCGTACGGCGCTCGGAAGTTGCGATATTGGTCAGGTTCACTGTCGCGCCGGGCATACTCGCCCCACTCGAATCCGTAACCGTTCCCACGATGGAACCGTATGAAGACTGCGCCAATAGCGGCAGGCCGAAAATACTTAGGCAGATCACTGCCACGATCGCCTTACGAACAGAGTAAGTCAGCACGTTTTGCTTCCCTCCAAGGCACTTTTATAGTATACATGAGTACACGAATGTATACAGCAAATAAGTTCTATCACAGGACTGGGGCATTGTCAACCAACCGTTTGCAGGTTTGCAGGCGTCTGTCTCGTGCTTCTCGGGACCACCGAGGTACTTTGCGCGCAGCAGCCATCAACGTTGGCTCGCCTGGCGCCATCTGGTGTCTATACAGCCGCTCAGGCGGCGCGCGGTAAGGCGCTCTATTCCGACAAGTGCCTGGTTTGCCATGGCGGCGACCTTGGCGGCGTGGAGGACGCGCCGTCCCTTGCGGGCCAGGCGTTCTTGGCCAAGTGGGGCGGCCGGCCGACTGGCGCTTTAAACGCTTACATCGACAAGAACATGCCGCCTGGTAACGGGGGCTCGCTCGGTCCGGTGCAAGACGCTGACATCGTCGCCTATATCTTGTCTCGCAACAATTTCCCGGCCGGGTCTACGCCGCTGCCGTCGGCGCCTGGGGAAGCTTCCGCGAGCGGCGCCCCGCCGCCGATGTTCCCAGCCGATACTGCGCCAGCTTATACCCCTCCCGCCAGTTTCACCCAGCCGGCGCCGGGACCTGTGCCCGGCGCCGAACCAGGCGGCGCCACAAATACTGCCCACTCCATCGAAAATTTTGTGCCGGTAACGGATCAAGTGCTGCGCAACCCCGACCCGTCGGACTGGTTGATGCTGCGCGGAAACTACAAGGGTCGGGGCTTCAGCACTCTGGACCAAATCAACGAGGGCAACGTGAAGGGCTTGCAGCTTGTCTGGTCGCACCTCATGGAGCCTGGGATCAATGAGGCGACACCGCTCATCTATAAGGGGGTCATGTACCTGGGAAACCCCAACGACGTAATCCAGGCGATTGATGCCGCTTCCGGCGAGGTCCTCTGGCAGTATCGCCGCCGTCTGCCCTCGTTGGACCAAATGCACAACAGCTCTGCGCCGACATGCACGTGCGTACCGATAACTTGCCATCCAGGCCGAACAACCAATACAACACGACTGGGAAGCAGGTGGCCTCCGATGGCAAGACAAACATCGGCCGAATCGACGCGATCAATGTGGAGACCGGCAAGACGATCTGGAGCTCGGAGACTCCGGCCTCGAACTACTCGCCGATCCTAGCGACGGCAGGCGGCATTCTCTTCAACGGCGGCATGGACCGCTATTTCCGCGCCTTCGACCAGACGGACGGCAAGGTCTTGTGGCAGACCCGGCTGGGGTCGCAGGTGTTCGGCGGGCCAGTCACATTCAGCGTCCGTGGCCGGCAGTATATCGCCGTGGCGGCTGGCGGCGGCTACAATGGTGGCGCCGCGGGCGCGGCAGGGAATATCGACCAGCCGTCCGGGGCAAACATGGTCTACGTGTTCGCGTTGCCTGAATAAAGGGAAACACTCTAGCCGCGGTATTACTTCTTCGGAGCGTACGGGCCGACTTCCGGCTTGCCTTGTGTGTCCTTCAAGTCGCCTAACTCGGCGGCCACTCCGCGCGCGATCGCCGCCGTCTCGCTTCCATTTTGGAAGCAGGTGAAGTCAGGATGATCGCGCCATGCGAACGGACCGCACAGCCGCTTTCCCGCGGCGATTGCGGCATCGTGCACCACGTTGATGAGCCGCTCGAAATCGGGGTCGCCCTGCCTGTAGCCGGAGAAGTTGCCGAGGTCTCCGCTGGCCGCGAATACCGCGTCCACCCCGGGAATCGCCGCGATCTCGCGGGCCTGCGCCGCGCCCCCGACCGTTTCGATCATCTCGATGAGAACGACGTTGTCGTTGATCGTGTTGCGATAACAACCTGGAACGCTACCCCAGAAATCGGCCGAGAATGCCGGTCCCCCGCCCTGGCTGCGTTTACCGAGTGGAGGGAAATAGGTCCAGTCTCTGCCAGCCTTGCCTTCCTCGACCGTTCTGACGGTTGGGACGACAACCACTAGAGCGCCTGCATCCAGCGCATGCCGAATCTCGCGCTCATCCGCATAAGCGACGCGCACGCCGGGAACGGCTTTGGCGTGCGGGCAGGCCTGCCACATTTTAGCCACGTTTTCCAATCGCGGGAATCGTGCTGCATCTCGGTCCAGATGAAATCATAGCCGGCGTTGGCCATCGCGCAATAGGTAGATGGATCCGACGAAGCGAAGACCGTACCGGCGGTCACCTTCTCGCCCCGCATCATTTTGAGTTTGACCGGATTCCAGATCTTGCCGTTGGCGGGAGCATCGAAAGTGTGGCCGTACTTCCACGTCTTCTCGTCGATGGCGCCCTGATTGACAGCGCCGGGCAGCGATGTGGTAATGGCGCCCGAATCTTTACCAGCTGGCGCTGCGAGCGGGAACTTCAGTGTTCCTGCATCGGCATTGTTGGCGTAGGGATCAGCCGTGGCTGGCTGCGTTCCCTGGTTTGGGCGTGTCGGCTGAGCCTGCGCTCGGCCTGTCATCAATCCCAGTGCTGCTGAGAACACGACTGCTGCAAATCGACGATTCATTTCAACTCCTCGTGCAGCTTGACCACAGTGTGGTCGATATCCCTGAGTGTTGCCTTACCGGTGTGCGCCATATCCCGCGCCACTTCGGTCTGCAGCATCTCTAGAACCTGTTGTACGCCTTCCGGGCCATAAGCCGCAAGTCCCCAGCAATCGGTCTCCCAATCATGACCGCCGCGGCTCCGAAGGCGATAGCTTTGAAGATATCGGAACCCCGCCGAAAGCTTCCATCGATTAGGATCGGCACGCGCCCGGCAACAGCATCCGCGATCGAAGGCAGCATCTCCATAGAAGATGCCATGCCTGGTGACAGGAGCCCGCCGTAACTCGAAACCACAACGCCCTGAACACCGCGTTTGACTGCCGTTTCTGCTTCGTCAGGCGTCATGATGCCTTTGATCAGGAACGGAACATCGATCCCCTTCCGCAGTTGATCGATCACATCCCAGTTGAGCGCCAGCCGCGGCGTCGCCGCCAGCTTCGCCGGACCGGCCTTGGCCTCGGCATTGCGGAACGGCGCGCCAGCCGTGACGCAGACGGCCTTGCAACCAGCCCTGACCGCCCGATCGATCTTCGCGCGCAGAGCGGATGGTTCGCCTTCCAGGAAGACCTGATACCAGAGGACTGTCTTCGATTGCTCCGCAATCTTTTCGACAGGCACGCTGGATTCACCACTCACAACCGTCCACGCTTTAGCGGCTGAAGCGGCCTGCACGACGCCGATCTCGCCATCCGGATGGCAGTTCTGAAGTTTCGCCAGCGGACCTGCCATGATGGGCGCGAACATCTTCTCGCCAAACAGTTGGAGACGGAGGTCCATATGAACGGTCGGCGCCATCATGCGCGGGCGGAACGTGATCCGTTCAAAGAATGAGCGATCGGTTCCGGCAATGGTTGCGTAAACGGGAGGAGCCAGCGTTCGCTCCGCCATGCTCTCGAATTCCAGCACGTTGACCAGTTCATTGCGGGGCGCGATGCGGCCGGGAGGCTCTGGGGTCAGTGCGGGCGTCTGATCCGAGGTTAGCGGAGCCGAGATTAGCCGAGTGGCCTCGGACAGCGACCCAAGACCCGCCAGAGCCTGACGTCTTGTCCAAGCGGTTTTCTTCATCGAAAATGCGTCCTCACTAAGGTGCGATCAATCGACGCGAGGTCCGGCCTGCCGGTCTGGGCCATAGCCATTACCAATTCCGCCTGAAGAATCTCGAGGACCCGCTGAACGCCCGCCGGTCCATACGCGCCGAGTCCCCAGCGAATGGCGCGGCCGAGACAGACAGCTTTGGCGCCCAGAGCAAGAGCTTTCAGAATATCCGAACCGCTCCGAATGCCGCCGTCGAAAAGCACGGGGACTCGGGCGGGAACCGCATCGACGACTTCGGTCAGAACTTCCAGCGTTGAAGGATCATAGTCGAGCGACCTGCCGCCATGATTGGAAACGTAGATTCCGTCAAAGCCGTGATCCACAAACGCCTTCGCGTCTTCACCGGTCAGCACTCCCTTGACCAGAAGCGGCACGCTCAGCATTTTGTGTACCTGATCGGCGTATTCCCAGCTGTACCAGAGGCGTCCCGGCGAAACCCGATAAGGATTGCTTGCCGCGGCAGCGGCGGCGCCACGGCCACCGCCCGCCCGGCCTGCTCGGCCGAGAGGCGCTGCGTTGAGGTTCCGATCGTGCAGGGAGCGCTCATAATAACTCGCCTGCTGGTCCACCGTCATCGCGATCGCTTTGGCACCAGCCGCCAGTGCGCGGTCCAGCAGGTCTCTGGTGTGGTCCATGTCTTCCTGGGGATAAAGCTGCCACCAGATCGGACGGGCGGCGGCGGCGGCAATCTTATCCACGGGAAAAGAAGCGTTGGCGCTGATGATCATCGGAGTAGCCGAGGCCGCGGCAGCGCCTTGGTGAGTGGCCATCTCCCCATCGCGATAAAGCGGGCCGTGAACCGCGCTCGGCGACACCATCATCGGGTAGTTCATTGGCGTACCGAGGGTCTGAGTGGCCGTCTTCACCGAGCTGACGTCTACCATTGCGCGCGGCACAAGCTCCACCCAATCGAAAGCCTGCCGATTGCGTCTTAAGGTGAATTCGCCTTCCGATCCGTACGCTGTGTACGTGTAGGTCTCCCGCGGCACTTTGGCATACATGACTGCCTCGAATTCCACGACAGTCTTCAGCTCATCCATGCCGGGCACGCGTGTACTGTCGCGAGAAGGATCCTGCTGCGATTTAAGCAGAGTGGCGCCCGCCACGCCTGCCCCCAGTCCGCCCAGCAAAGCGCGCCGCGTGGCGCCTGATTTCTTCATATCAACTCCTGCCGTGCATTAGCCAGCTTGCGATAACGCTGCGGCGCTCAGTGGCACGCTATTCATCGAAGCGGATTGCCACAGCGCCATCGGCGGAGATGGACGATTTCGTCGTTCAGGGTAACAGGATCGAGCCGTATCGGCAACCGTTCCTTCCCTCCAAAGTGCATCTGTGGTATACATAGGTACACTGATGTATACATTTCTACGAGAGTGTATATCACAGGTACGGTCGGCTGTCAACACGCACTTCATGAGTGCCGGCACGGGAACTTCCAGCCGGGCGCAGAGTGACTCTCAGTCTGGCGCGCAAATGCAGAAGACCTTGACCTCCACGAACCTCGAAAGTGAGAATATCCAAATGGCGATCAGACGTTCACATTTGCGAACGCGCTACAATCGCACCAGAACAGTCGGTTTGCATGCAATTAAGAAAAATACCGGCCTCTAACGGGTCTTCCGGCCGTGGTGGCCGTTCGGATCAGAACGCGCTTTCCCGTGGCGAACAGGCCTACCGCAGGCTGAGAGACGCCATTCAATCGGGCGATCTGAAACCGGGCGACCGGCTCCTTGAGGTAGAGCTTGCTAAATTGCTGGGCAGCAGTCGAACACCCGTGCGTGAGGCCTTGGGCCGCCTCGAAAGTGACGGACTAGCCGTAAGAGATCCACACCGGGGTATGATCATCGCCGAGCTGGATGGAAGCATGATCGCCGAGTTGTACGCAGTTCGTGAAGTCCTTGAAGGTACCGCCGCGGCCCTCGCGGCGCGGCATGCGTCCGAAGCTGAGATTTCTACTTTGCGGCAAATCGCCGACCGCGACCGCGCCTTCGCTCGCGAACCGGAGCGTCTGGCGAAAAACAACCGGCTCTTTCACGAGGCCCTTTACCGGAGCGCTCACAACAGATATCTGCTGAAGACGCTCAGCGCGTTGCATGGATCGATGGACCTGGTGCGAACGTCTCTGGCCTACAACGAAGAACGCATTGAATTGACAATCAGACAGCACCAGGGGATAGTCGCAGCGATTGAGCGGCAAGATTCAAAAGCTGCCGAGGAAGTTGCACGGACACACATTCAGGACGCGCGCAAAGCGCGACTGGCCCTCTTGCTTGAATTTCACGACGAGATCGAAGGGGCAAAGAGAAATGAGCTCCAGCCGGAATCGATCGACAGTAACTAACGCCATGCGTTAGGGGACTACGGAGTTGGAGCGCATCAGGTACTGACGCCAAAAATCCAGCTTGGGAGGACCCGCCACCGGGCGTGTTCCCATGTGGTTGCCGAGTTCCATCGTGACGGCCGAGTTGGGCGTGAACGCCGCCCATTGAGGTAAAGCGCCGCCGTTCGGGTCGCCGGACTTCATAAAGTTGACCCAAAAGGCGCCCATCGTATCCGCGATTTTCCGGTCCTCTTCCATCCACGGCCGCTTCGATTCATTCAGCGTATTAAACACGTAGGGAACCTCGGAGGTGTGGAATGCGCCGTAACGGTCGCGGTCCGGCCCAGGTTCCGCATGCGTCCAGTAATAGGTGAACGCCTTATTCTTGGCGGTCTTCGCCCGAAGCTCGGCCCACATGAACATCGAGACGAGGCCGGCATCCCGGAACGCGGCCTTCTGAGAGGCGCCGGATTCCGCTTGCGCGCCGTTCGGATATAGTTTGAAGAACGCGCTGGCGAGATCGCCGTAGCGTTCCGCCACGGTCGTCCGGTAAGCGGCCACGGGAATGATTCCGTAGTCTGGTGTGGAACTACGCTCATCAAGATTCATGCCGGTCAATTCCGGTACATCGTTCTGCTTTTCCTGCGCGTAGATCTCGTTCGGGTCGGCAGTCAAGAAGTACCCCTCGATGATGGGCCGGAATGCGGAGCTGGGGCCGTCGCTAATCTTGGCCATGAGCTTTTCCGGCGACAGCGCGCGCAATTCCTTCAAGCCTTTTGCGCCCTTCGCCGCGGCGAAGTTGGCGCCGTTCCGCTCGGCCTGGGCCAGATTCTGAAGGCGGTTTTGGGCCACATAGCCTGCTCCGCTCTCTGCGATCGCGCGATGGAATAGGCCAGTAGCCAGCGGCGACGCAACCAGGCTGTGTACGCTGCCTGCTCCCGCTGACTGGCCGGAAATTGTGACGTTGCCCGGATCGCCACCGAATGCCGCGATGTTCCTCTGCACCCACTTGAGCGCCGCCACTTGATCCAGCAAGCCATAATTGCCGGAGTGGTCCGCTTCCTTGGTGAGTTCGGGATGCGCGAGGAATCCGAAAACCCCCAAGCGATAATTGATGGTTACCACCACTACGCCACGCCGGGCCAGATTCTCTCCGTTGTAAACGGCGACTGCAGACGAGCCTTCTACGTATCCTCCCCCGTGAATCCAGAAATACACGGGCAGCTTATCCGATGCGGCTTTGGCCGGCGTCCACACGTTCAGATACATGCAGTCCTCGCCGATCTTGTTGTGCGCCATGAACTCGAAGGTCCACGGCTTGCGCTCCTCGACGATGCTTTGAATGCAACTATCGCCAAACTCCTCGGCTTTGCGTACGCCTTTCCAAGAAATGGGCCGCGCGGGTGCGCGCCATCGCAAATCGCCAACCGGGGGCGCAGCGTAGGGAATCCCTTTGAACGCGACGACCACCGCGTCGGCGGACGGCGCGCCCGCTATTTGGCCATTCGCCGTGCGCACCGGTTGGTTGATTGCAGCCCCGACGGGTATCGCTACGATGATCGCGCAGAGTAGAGTTTGTATTGATTTCCGCATGCAGTTGCTCCGTGCCTCACTTGATGAAACCGATCTCGCGATAGAACTTCGCAGCCCCTGGATGGAGCGGGAGCACGCCCTTTACCACGGTCTCGGGGTCGTAGTAGAAAACGGTCAGATGCTTGCGGAAAAGGTCGCGATGCTCGTAGAGCGCCTTGGCGAGCGTGTAGGCAAAATCGTCCGGCGCTTCATCCCGTACGTATACAAAAGTTCCGCCCACGCGGGATACGGTCTTGATTTCCGTGTCCACTCCACGCAACGTCTCCACCGGCAGCACGGTGCGTTCGTAGTCGCCCGTCGCTACCAATTTGTTGAGCAGCGTCTCGTCCATCTGCAGAAAGACCAGGTCGTTCAATTGCGTGATCTCCCCCCACATGCGATTCTCCACGGTGTGCGTGAGGGACCCTAAATCGCCAACCCAAACGTCCGCCGATGCACGCCGTTCACGCCCCGAGCCGGTGATGAACCCGCCGCCGTTCTTCTGCAAAACTTCTGCGGTAAGGCCGTAGTAGTCCAGCACTGGGGCGCCGCCCGATCCGTCATAAACCCAGACATTCCGCCGATTCTTGAGCTGCGCCAGGTTAGTGATCCCGAGGCTCCGCCTTACCGCCACAACGAACCAGCTCGGGGTAAGCACGTCGGCAATCAGACGCAGGTTGTTCTTGAGCGGCGACATACCCGGGCTCAAGCCTTCTCCGCGCAGAAGACGAGCCATGAGGGCATCGTGCCCGGTGGCGATATCCGGCACGGTAGGCGGCGTTGCTTCAATCAGCCGGCGGGTGGGGCTGTACGGATCCCCTCCCCCTGACTGCTGGGTCGATTCTTTGAGCGACATGTCCCTGGCTGCCAGGGACGAGGCGCAGGTGAAGCAGAGATGGACATCGTAACCGAAGTACGACAGCGCCTCCCGGGTTATCAGCCCAACTTCTCCATAGGGACATGCTTTGCAGCCGCCCGCGTAAACCGGCTTCTTGGCGGCTATGCCGAGTGGACCGCTCCAATCCTGGCTCGACTTGGGGATCGGAATTTCGACTGGACCCTGCGCGGTCGCCATTTTCGGCGACATTCCCGCAGCCAGCAGCAGCGCCATCCCACACAGCCCGACTGGACCACTGGTGAAACGAAAAAATCTCATCGATAAGCTCCTTGGCTTGCTCAGCCGTATTTTACAACAGCGCGCACCCAAACGGTGCACCACGGTATACAATTGCATACAGATAATTTCCCGTATAGAATTGGAGCGACCACCATGAAAGCATTTACACTCGCCTTGGTATTCGCCGCCGCTGTCTTCGCGCAGGGCCGGGGAGGGGTCGTTTCCCCGGAAGTGCTCCCCGATCATCGCATCACCTTCCGGATCAGCGCGCCGAAAGCGACAGAGATCGTCTTGCGGTTCGGCGACAGCAGCCCGCAATCACACCCCATGATCAAGGGAGAAAACGGCGTGTGGACCGTGACGATCGGCCCCGTCCAACCCGAGATTTACAACTACTCCTTCCTCGTCGACGGCGTCAAGGCGATCGACCTGGCGAATCCGCTGACAAACACCGGCGCGGGGGTCGAATCCAGCGTGGTCGAAATCCCGGGCGATCCGCCCCGCTTCGACCAGGTGCAGGAAGTGCCGCACGGTTCCATTAACATCCATACCTACCCGTCCGGCGTAAGCAAGACGCAGCGCGGTCTTTACGTCTACGCGCCGCCCGATTACTACAGCCAGCCGGCGAAGCGGTTCCCGGTGCTCTACATTTATAACGGTGGCGGCGGCTTCGAGTGGGAGTGGGCCCGCAATGGCCGTGCGGGCGTGATCCTCGACAATCTGCTCGCCCAGAAAAAGGCGGCGCCAATGATCATCGTCATGCCCAGCAACCGGCCTGGCACTCCGGCGCCGGGCGTGATGTTGACGCCGAACGTTGCGCCGGTCGCTCCGGCTGGCGGCGTACCAGAGTTCCAGCTTCTCAAACGCGAACTCCGCGAGGAGATCATCCCGTTCGTGGCGAGCCGCTATCGAACCATTGAAAACCGCGAGAGCCGCGCGATTGCGGGGCTTTCCGGTGGCGGAGGCACTACCATGACCGTCGGCTTCGGCAGCCTCGATATGTTCGCATGGTTCGCCGAAATGAGTGCGGGAATCTTCGGCGGCAACGCCAATACTCCCCAGCAGTTCGATATCGAGACGGTCGCGCCCGGTTTCTTCAAAGACCCGGCGGCGAGCAATAAGAAGGTGAAACTGTTTTACATGTCGGTCGGGACGGAAGATCCGCGTCTGCCTTATCAGAAGAAAGCGCTGGAAGACTTTCAGACGCACAAGATCAACGTGACGTTTGCAACGTTTCCCGGCGCCCACGAATGGAAAGTCTGGCGGCACTCGCTGGCCGATGTTGCTCCCAAGCTGTTCCGATAAGGAGGTTCTGTCCCCGTGCCGGTCAGTGACTTTTCAGCTGGCGCCTCAAGCCAGAATGTCCTTGACGACGTATGCTTTGTCGACGCCGGTCAGCTTCTGCTCCAGGCCCAGATACTTATAGGTGAGCCGCTCGTGATCGATGCCGAACAGGTGCAGGATGGTCGCCTGCAGGTCGCGCACATGAATCGGGTTCGCCGCTACGTTGAATGCGAAGTCGTCGCTTGACCCGTACACGATGCCGGGCTTGATACCCCCGCCCGCCATCCATAGTGAAAAGACTTTGGCATGATGGTCGCGTCCATACGACTCGACGGCGCCCTGCGAAAAGACCGTGCGTCCGAACTCACCGGTCCACACGACCACGGTGTCTTTCAGCATGTCACGCTGCTTGAGATCCTGTACCAAGGCCCAGCCGCCCTGATCGACATCCCTGCACTGATTCGGCAGGACACCGGGAATATTCGAATGAAGATCCCATCCACGATGATAAATCTGAACAAAACGCACGCCGCGTTCAAGCAGGCGCCGAGCCATCAGGCATGACCTGGCGAAAGTACCATTCTTGCGCGCGTCGTCGCCATACATATCCCAGATGCGATCCGGTTCGCTCGAGAAGTCTGCCAACTCCGGTACCGAGGTTTGCATGCGGAACGCCATTTCATATTGGGCGATCCGAGCCATGGTCTGCGCATCCGCAATGCGGTCGTATTGAATCTTGTTCAATGCGTTAATGGCATCGAGAGTCTGACGGCGGATATTGGCCGGAACGCCGTCGGGATTTTGGATATAAAGGACCGGATTGGCGCCATTCTGCAAGGCGACACCGGCGTACTGGGCGGAAAGAAATCCGGCGCTCCACATGCGCGCCGAGACTGCCTGCACGTTGGCGCGCGGATCGCTATGCGTCGCATTCATGACGACGAAGGCGGGAAGATCCTGATTCATGGTTCCGAGCCCGTATGACAGCCATGAACCCAGACATGGCTTGCCTCCGACCATAAATCCGGTCTGCATATAAGTGATCGCCGGTTCGTGATTAATCGCCTCCTGATAGACGCTGCGCAGAACGGCGATATCGTCGGTCATCCGGGCCGTAAAGGGTAGAGCCTCGGACATCCACGTTCCGCTGTTGCCGTGCTGCGCGAATGCGAATTTGCTGGGAACGACCGGAAAACGGCTGAGGTTCGCCGTCATACTCGTGAGGCGCTGGCCGGCTCGCACGGATTCGGGGAGATCTCTATTGGCCCAATCCTTAAGGCCGGGCTTATAATCGAACAAATCGATGTGAGGCGGACCTCCGAGCATATGCAGGAATACGGCTCTCTTGGCCGTGGGAGGGAAATGGGGAAGGCCGGGCAATCCGCCTGCCGCCACGTTCTCGGCGCCGTGCAACTCCGATTCCATCAACGTCGCGAGGGCCGCGACTCCAAGACCCCGCGCGCCGCGCACAAAGAACTGCCGGCGGGTCTCATTCCTGATGGCGTCGCTGATTGGATCGCTGTGCTTCATTACTTATTCAACGCCTCGTCCAGATTCAGAAATTCGTTGGCCAGCATGGTCAGCGCCGCCAATTGAGTCACAGAAAGCCGGGCGTTTGCCTTCGACTCACCGGCAGCTACCAACTTATGCGCATCCGCCGCATTACTCTCATAGAAAGCGAATAACTTGCGATAGCTGGCTGTCAGAACCTGCCGTTCGGCCGGCTCCAGGCGGCGCGACAGAACACGCATACTCATATAATCGATCTGGCCATCCAGCGTAGCGCTGGCAAGCATGGAGCGCTCAGCCAGATTGCGAGCCGCCTCGACAAATTGGGTATCGTTGAGCGTAACCAGGGCCTGAAGAGGCGAATTGGTGCGCTCACGGCGCACCACGCAAGTCTCTCGCGACGGAGCGCCGAATACATCCATTTCCGGTGGCGGCGCACCGCGCTTCCAGAACAGGTAAACACTGCGCCGATATAGGTCGCTCCCGTGGTCCTGAACGTAATCGCGGGTATTGCTCTTCCCCATCGCGGTCGCCTCCCAAACTCCTTCTGGCTGATAAGTGCGAACCGGCGGCCCCCCGACCGTCGTCTTAAGAAGACCACCGGCTTCCAGAGCGTAGTCGCGCACCATCTCGGCATCGATGCGGTACCGCGGACTGCGATCGAGCAAGCGATCTTCGGGATCCTGAGCCTGCGCTTCTTGCGAAACAACGGACGACTGGCGATAAGTTGCCGACGTCACGATGAGCCGGATCAGTTTCTTCACATCCCAGCCCTTGTCCTGGAATTCCAGGGCTAGATAGTCGAGCAGTTCCGGATGCGACGGATTCTCCCCCTGCGCCCCGAAATCGTCCGAAGTCCGCACGATCCCGATCCCGAAAATTTCCTGCCAGTAACGGTTCACCGCTACTCGCGCGGTGAGAGGGTTGTTGCCGTCGACCAACCATCGCGTCAGGCCGAGCCGGTTCTTCGGATAGGAGACCGGCAACGGCGGCAGCGCTGCTGGGACGTTCGGTTCGACCGCGTCACCTGGCTGATCGTACTCGCCGCGCTTCAAAATGTGGGCCATTGGACGCGATTCCGGATTCTCCTGCATGATCATCGCAGTCGCCGCATATCCGCCGGCGGGCTTGCGCTCGGCCTTCCGGACATCGAGCGCGGAATTCCGGCTATCGAACATCGGGCTGTTCATCTCGATCGAGCGGCGTTCTAGACTGACATGCTCCAACTCTTCTGCGGCCTTTCGGTAGTCGGGATCGTAATGATTGAGAAAATAGAGCTTCAGAGCGTCTTTTTCGTCATCGGAAAGCTGTGCCGTATCCTTCGCTACCGCGTTGGCGATGATAGGCGCGGCCGCAACCTCACGAGCTTCCTCCTCGGTGAGAACACGGTTAAAGACGCGGAAATCGCCGATGGACCCTTCGAGGAATCCCTCCTGCCGCGCAGCGCTGCCCAGCGTTATCGGAGCGTCGTTTTTCAGGCTGCCCTGAAGTACCGAAACGGCATAGCTGTTCTCCAGCGCATAGCCGCCATCGCGCTCGACAGGCACGGCGACGCCGTTCACGTAGATCGACATGCCGCGTTGCTTCCGGCTGCCGTCGTAAGTGAAGGTCAGGTGATACCAGACGCCTGGCTTCAGGGGCGCGTTCTGCAGACCCAGCGCGCAAATAGCCCGCCCGCCACCGTCCAGTTGCAGACCGTTCGAGATGCCGCGGTCGGGCTCGCCCTTCGCGTCGCCATAGAGTCTCATTTCCGGCACGCCCTGGTCGAGGTCCACCTGCCAACCGGTGTTCATTTCCGCCGCCGATGCCCTGAACTTTAGCTGGCTGGCGATCGTCATGAAGCTGGCTCCTGCCGTGATGCCTCTGTGGTATCTGATGTTGGCGAGATTGACCCACACGGCGAGTGAGAACGGCTTGTCGGCATCAATATAATCCATGTGCGGCAGAGTGATGGTCGATTTTCCATCGAACTGAAACGCCCCGGTATCGCTCCAGGGCGTCTTGACGCGCCGCATACCTGGCGCAGGCCGCGAATTCTGCGGGGGCAAAGCGGCGGGAATCGCGTTAAAATCCTGCGCGGAAACTGCCACCAGTTCATCGCCTGGCGTGAGCGGAGCCTTCACATTGCCTTGCCCGTTCGACGCCAGCCATTGATCGAAAACCTTGCTGGGCGCGCGGCGTATTGCCAGCAAAGTACCCCGGAGCGCCTCGCGGCGCGCGTTCAGGTCAGCCCAGCGCGCTCTATCTTCGGGCCGCGGAACGAAGATATAAGGGGGCATATCGGGGCGATTGCCGTCCATTACCTTCTGGTTGTTGTTGCGGAAGAAGGCTTCGAGCGCGTAATGATCCTTCTGCGAGATGGGGTCGAACTTGTGGTCATGACAAGTCGCGCATCCTGTGGTCAGCCCCAAGAATACGGCGCCGAACGTATCCGCGCGATCCTTCGCGTAAATCTCCTCGTATTCCTCTTCGATCAAGCCATTCTCGTTATTCGTCTCGTTGTTCCGATTGAAACCGGTAGCAATCAACTGCTCCATGGTGGGCTTCGGCAACAGGTCGCCGGCTAGCTGCTCGGTAACGAACTGACTGTATGGCATGTTGCGGTTGAACGCCGTGACGACCCAGTCGCGCCACGCCCACATATCACGGTAATTATCGAAAGAGAAGCCATTGGTGTCGCCGTAACGGGCGGCGTCAAGCCAGTAGTGCGCGCGGTGCTCGCCGTAACGCGGAGAAGCCAACAGGCGGTCGACGAATTTCTCGTAAGCGTCCGGAGTTTTGTCGTTCGCAAATGCTTCGACGTCGGCTGGCGGCGGGGGCAAGCCCGTAATGTCCAGGGACACTCTGCGTGCCAGCGTGCGACGATCCGCCTCGGGCGCCGGCGAGAGACCGGCGGCTTCGATTCTGGCCAGAATGAAACGGTCGATGGGGTTGCGCACCCAGGCGTTATTTCTTACCGCGGGCAAAGGGGGGCGGACCGGCTTGACGAACGACCAGGTTTCTTTATATTCGGCACCTTCGTCAATCCAGCTTTTCAGGGTTGCAATCTGTTGGACGGTGAGGGTTTTGTGGGCCATGGGAGGCGGCATGCGCCGGGCCGGATCTGGCGCCGTAATCCTCTGGATAAGCAGGCTTCGAGCACCGTCACCAGGCATGATCGGCGTCCCATTCTTTCGCGCAGCGGTAGCGCCGTCACGTGTATCGAGGCGCAAGCCAGCCATCCGAGAAGATTTGTCGGGGCCATGACAGGTGAAGCAATTGTCGGATAGGATCGGCCGGATCTGGCGCTGGAAATCAACTGCCGCGAATAGCCCGGACGATGTGCAAACTGCAATCGCGATCAGTCTCAACTTCACCCTGACAGCGGGAATTAAGCCTGGCATTATCGCCCTACAACCGGCGCGGGCGCCAGTTTCATCGCGTCACCCTTTCACTTTCTTCCAGTTCGCCATACAGCGGTGGGCAGTTTCGAAGGATGGAAAAGGACTGCGCAACTGCTCGATAAGGTATTCCTCCACTCCACCGACCGATTCAGCGGCAGCGAAAATCTGGGGCCAGGGCGAAACGCCTTCCCCGAATAAAGTGTCGAAACCGCGATCCGCTCCGGGAGCCCAGTCTTTGCAGTGGATGCTCTGGAACCGCCCAGGATTTGCTTTGATCCAAGCCACGGGGTCGGACTGGGCTGACACGCATGCGCCGACGCAGAGCTGGAGCATAACCTCCTTCGGCGTGTTGGCCGCGATCACATCCATCGGGCGCTTCCCGTCGATCGGCGTGAACTCGCCCGGATGGTTATGATATCCGAGCCGCAACCCGCCGGCCTTTATTTTTCCCGAAAAGGAGGCGGGCTGATCAGCCACTCCCTTCCAGCCTTCGAGACCCGTTGGCTTGCCGGCGCCGACGGTCAGCTTGCCGCCGCTAATTCCCAACACTGGATTGCGGTTCCCCGACACAACGAGGTATTTCGATCCGATGATGTGATTGATCTCAATCGCTTTCGGCAGCCCTTCGGCCGTTAACGAAGGCCCGTCGTTGTGGGTGGTATTGCAACGAATGCCGAGATCGTCCAGGGTTCTGCGCACGTCCTTGGCCTGCTGGGTGGTCCAGCCAAAATAGCCGAGAAGAGGCCCGTTATAGTTGGAGGTGAAGTCCACCGACTGGTAGCCCATTTTGGCGACAGCCCGGAGGGTGCCCGGCAGATCCTTGAGCAGTTCGTCCTGCACAGTAAACAGTGCCAAGCCAACCGGCGCGGTACCGGCAGCTGAAGCCATTCTCAGAGAAGCCGCGCCGGCCACGGCTAAGAAAAACCGGCGGGAAATAGCAGGGTCTGGGGAAAAGCTTCTTCGATTCAGGCTGATCTGCATGTTGGCTCTCGATTCGAATTGTTCTATCACGGTTCTACCGGGTTTTACCCTGTTTCATCCTCAGCGCTGTCTGATACTCCGCCGCGGCTTCCTGTCCCCTCCCTGGAATACGCGCCAGCGCGATTGCCAGGTTATAGTGCGCATCCGCATAATCCGGCTTGATCCGCAGCGCTTCACGGTACTCGGCGGCCGCGTCGGAAACCCGGTCCGGTATCCGCAGCCAGGCATTTCCCAGGCTAAAGTGGGCTTCTCCGTAATCCGGTCTAATCCGTAGCGCGGCGCGGTACTCGGCGACCGCATCGGAAAGCCTTTCTGGTATCTGCATCAAGGCATTTCCCAGGTTATAGTGGGCTTCCGCGTAATCCGGTCTGTTCCGCAGCGCTGCCTGGTATTCGGCGACGGCGTCCGGAAGCCGGCCCGGCATGCGCAGCAATGCGCTTCCCAAGTTAAGGTGTGCGTCCGCGTCGTCCGGCGTGATCCGCAGCGCTGCCTGGTACTCGGCGATGGCGTCCGGAAGCCGGCCCGGCATGCGCAACCATGCGCTTCCCAGGTTAAGGTGCGGTTTCGCGTCATCGGGATTTAACTGCACGGCCGCCTCGTACTCTACAACTGCGTCAGGAAGCCGCCCCGGCATCGGAGCCAGTAGGAATCCCAGGTTATAGTGGGCTTCCGCATAATCCGGTTTGACCCGCAGCGCGGCTTGGTACTGGGCGATCGCCTCGGGAAACCTGTCCGGTATCCGCGAGAAGGCATTTCCCAGGTTAGAATGCGTTTCCACCACATCGGGTCCGATCCGTAACGCTGCCTGGTACGCGTCGATGGCGTCCTGCAAGCGGCCCGGCATGCGCGAGAGCGCAACTCCCAGGTTATTGTATACCGTCACGTATCGGGGATCGGGGTCCAGAATATCCGGAGCGGCAGTCAGCCTGAGTGCCGCCTGGTACTCCGCGACCGCGTCCGGAAGCCGGCCCGGCATGTCAGCCAGCAGAATTCCCCTGTTGTAGTGCGCCACCCAGGTGAACGGATTGCGCAGCAGCGATTCGCGGTAAAACGTTTCAGAATCGCGATAGAGGTGGCTTTGTCGCCAGGTCAGTACGCCATGAACCAGGATCAGCGCCACCGAGAAGGCGGCGTTAGCGGTCTTTCCCGATAAAAACCGGCTGGCTGCTCGCGCCAGCATCGACGTCACTGGAACGATAATTGCCAAGCATGCCAGGTACTGGAAGTGATCGGCGACATAAGAGTAGCGGAAGAAATAAACATTCAGAAAACCGAGGATTGGAAAAAGAGTTCCACAGAAAATGAGAAGGCTGGCTAACGGCCCGCGGTAGCGGCGAGCCGCCAGTCCGAGGCCTATCCCGAGCATCAAGACTCCAGCCGGGAACAACCATTGCCACCACTCAGCCGGGTCTAGCTTCCAGTGCGCGTAAAAAGATGTGAGGTTTACCGGCCACACGAGTTTGCCTATGTAAAAACAGATCGCTCGGCCGGCGATCAAGACACGCTGTACTGGGGTCAGCAGGAAAGCCGCGCCCTGCGCGCCGATGAACTTCCGCTCTACCCAGGAGCTGAAAAATCCGGCGGATGCGCTCAGCGCGAACCATGGAAGTAACGGCTTTACATCGCGCTTCCATCCGAGCCGGCCGCGTTTCCACCAGAAGATCACCAGCAGCGCTGCGGGAAGCGTCGCGGTCACGGTTTTACTCAGCAGCGCCAGCACAAACAGACCTGTGGCCAGCAGGTATTGTGACTTCCGGCGAGTCTGGTCATAGGACAGATAGGTGAGCATCGCGGCCAGGCAAAAGACTCCAGACAATGTGTTCTTTTGCTCCGAGATCCAGGCCACTGTTTCCACATTGACCGGGTGCAGCGCAAACAGAAAACCGGCTAACCAGGCACCCGGTAGCGATAGCCGCCTCACGATCATCACTACCAGACAGGCCGAGAATGCGTGCAGAACGATGTTGGTCAGATGATAACCCGCGACCGCGTCGCCCCAGATCCGGTGTTCGAGCCAGAATGCGCTGTGGAGTATTGGGTAATATTGGATGGTCGCGCCCGGCTGCGACCAGATTATCCACAGGCCACGAAACGACTGCAGGTCTGGACTGGTCAGGTAACCGCTATCATCCCAGAGCAGCCTTCCTTTCCAGGCTGGCAGGTAGCCGGCCAGAGTCGCGCAGAAGATCATCGCCCAACCGATAGCGTCTGTAAATCGGGTCGCGCTGGAACGGGAGTCCAGAGGTCTCGCCTGGTCCTCCTTGAGTCGGCCTCGGGGTACTGGGATTCCAGGCGGATTTGCGACCCCCGCAGCCCGCTTCGTCATAGGTTAAATATCTGGACCGCCGATCAAACCCGTCTCAGGCATGCCCATCTGTAGCCTTGGCAAAAACGCGGCAGAAATTGCCGCCGCCGATCTTGCCGACTTCATCGGGCGTGAAGCCCTGCTTCAGCATCTCGCCGGCGACCGCATAGAAAAATCCGCCGCCCTGGTCCGGCCAGATTGCGTTGGTAT
>Ga0302324_100009445_pt1 | contig 20389 bp, 21 predicted proteins | sample Palsa_T0_1_FD_201949 | JGI IMG/M metagenome (GOLD analysis project Ga0302324, IMG submission 201949) | Peat permafrost microbial communities from Stordalen Mire near Abisko, Sweden - Palsa_T0_1 | ecosystem: Environmental > Terrestrial > Soil > Palsa > Peat permafrost | place: Sweden: Abisko...
ATGTCATCCAAGCGCAGGATAAAAACACGGGGCTGCTTGGACCCGTCGCCATGAACCAGATCCTGAACCATGAGGAAATTACGACCCTTATCAGACGCAACAACCCCCTGGCCGGCGGTTGGTGGAAGGGATATGTCCCGATTACTCTCACGCAGACCAACTTCGCTAAATACAAGCCCTATCTACGACCGGTCACGTTCACCAGTACCCTGTTTGGTGGCCACGATAACAAATTCTACGCTCTCCCCGTGGCGATTGCCCCCAGCGGTTACCTAGCCACGAAAGCGACCATCCCCTCCTCCCTGGCGCAAAGCCTGTTCAACGAGCGGGGGGATTTTCGTGTCGCCGGCGGCCCGCCGCCCTTGGTTTGCGCCCAGTCGGCATATATCGTCGAAAGCGAGGTCAACTTGACCCAGGCTTTGTCCCAGGTCGTCACCCATGTCGCCTACGACGATTTGCACACTTCGCTACACGCCAGCACCGAGCGGCCCGCTCTGGCGTTTCTCGGCAATGGAAGGTTTTATACCAAGTCCCAAGGTGCGCTACGTTGCCTAGATTTCCCGATCTCCAGCCGGCTCTTGGGCCCAGATCTCCTTTCCAAGGATCCCTTCTCCAATCCGGACGACGGCGGTCTGGGCTATCATTGGGTAACCCAGCTGGCCACGACGAGCGACAGAGACCCCGGCAATCGGTTGAGCCAGACTTTCGGCCCGAGCGGCGGTATTGACCTCCCTACTTCCCGACGCTTCCGCTTCTTCCCTCTCATGGGGACATGGGAGGTTCTAATCAGCCAAAAGCTCTATGATGTCCTCAGCCGGCCCAAGCAAGGGAATGATGAGATAGGTATCACCCTCTACTTCTTCTACGCAGAATTCTCCCAATAAATATGAACCTCACCCGCACTCCGTGGAAAAACTTCGGCCGACTCTGTTTTGCCTCGGCCGTACTGTGCCTCGCCGCCTCCGCCTCCGCCGACCCCGTGCAACCGGCTGAAGTCCGGGCACGCATTAAACAAATTCACGAAACCATCTATGCGGAGGGCAAGGACTACGCCACCGCCACCGATGCCGAGTTGTTGCAGGCCTTGCGTGAGATGGAAACCGTGATCTGGGGTTACGCGGACACGTCGACCAATATCGAGGCGCGCCGCTTCCGCATTCACTGCTGCCTGTTCAGCGATATGAACGTCGCTAAGCCATAATCAGGTAATATCTTTCGCGTCTGATGAAATCTTTAATCTGCAACAAGCGGTTTTTATCCTTGATCTTGATCTCGATCGCAGCCTTTGCGCTTTTCCGGGATGCTCGAGGTCAGAACGATACTTCAGGGGCTGAAGGGTTGATCGCCGAAGTGAGAAGTTTGCGAAAGGCACTTACGGAGAATGTGTTGAAGATGAATGCACTTGTCCCCCCAGGGACTATCGCTGCTTTTGGCGGGAATGATGCGCCGCCAGGTTGGTTACTTTGTGACGGCTCTGCGCTGAGCAGTAAGGACGAAAAATACCGATCACTGTTTCTGGCGATTAAGATGAATTGGGGTAATGGCAGCAAAAATGGCCAACACGCAAAAACGGTGGCTGTCTCCAATGTTACCGACTTTAATGTTCCGGATTTACGCGGTTATTTTCTCCGTGGGATTGACACAAGCGGCGAAAGCCGTGACCCGGATCGGGATACGCGAACCGCGAAGCTAGCTGGTGGAAACAGCCAGGAGAATGTTGGATCGTATCAAATGGACGAATTTAAAGCGCACACCCACGCACTCAAGCTTTATCAGGTTGAGAGGGATTCCGGGACGAATGACAATAACCAGCCAGTCCCATTCCCCACAAACCCCTACAACCGCCCCTCCTATGAAAGCGAGCCAAAAGGAGGACACGAGACCCGACCAATAAACGCCGCGGTGAACTACATTATTAAATATTAATAATTCGGAAGTCAATCCGAGTTTGCGTAGCGAAGTGCGAAACCCGACTCTCGGCTATTTTGAATAATTGAGTCTCGAACTCCGCACGCCGCACGCGAATCACGGCGATGAATAACATCACCGAAAGCGAATAATATAGTTCAGTATGATTGAGGGTTGCATAATAGAGTGTGGTTGATCGCCGCCGGCATTCTTCATAGTAATTCCAGTCTTCGCGGAGTCAGTAAGGGGCGTGTCGCGTCCGCTAGTATCCGCCCACCTAAGACGCGGGTTGTTACGGTCCCAACCGTTATTCCCACCACTTGTTGGAACTGGATGCTGGTGCCCAGGATCAACGAGTTCGTGGGAATGGCTCGGCATTTCTGCCACGGTCAATGTATGGCTCTCAGCTCCACCTTTCGCACCAAGTGAATTCCCTTTGATTCCTCCGCTAGACGCCCCCGAGGCGGTCAATACACCAGCGTCCGTTCCTCCCATATTGTTGACTCCTACCGGAACTCTTCCGCGAAGATCCGGCAATTTGAAGTACTTCCGTCCATCCTTTTCTTCGCTGCCATATATTTTTCCGATTATTTGATATAAAGACCAAAACCGCTCTTTCGCGTCGCTCGGAATCTCGAGAAGGCGACCGTCGCACAACATCCACCCAGATTTGTCTTCATCGATAGACGACCCGGCGTAAGGCAATACGACCGCAATCGGCGGCACCGCATTCATCAAGCCAATTTCATTCGTCGCGTGGTTCTCAGATTTTGGTTCCGCACCGAGAGCGGTCGTATGAGTATACGCAACCGCCATCGCGAGCACGAACATTATGCAACCTTTCCGAGGTGCGAGTATTAAACTTTTATTATTTCTCATATGGATGGAAAATATTGTTGAATGCTTTTTTGGGGAAAAGGTATTTTACGCGCTACGGCGTCCGTGCGTAAACAAGATAGAAGCGGGAGTTGCAGAGCACGGTGCGAGGCACTGAATCGTCGCCGCTGGCAACGAAGATAGGTGAACTGCGTGAAGCTATTTGAACGTCAAGTGAGGAACCGATGCTTGCACCACCCCCGGCACTCCTCCGTCGCGGACCGCAACTGCATCGGGTAGATCGACTCCGCCCGCTTCATCACGACGCCCTCGAAAAAGTCGCAGCGCAACGCGCGATTCGCTTCGCGAAGCCGCTGGTAAAACGCCAACGCATCGGTATGTGAATCCACGCGCATCGTGGGCGTCAGGACCACAGAATGGCACGGCGCCGGGCGGGAAGTATCGCCGCTGAACACCGCATCAGTCAGGAGCAACGATTCCAGCATCGCCCGTCGTTCCTCGTAGCTCGGCGTCCCCGATTCCGGCACCGCATCCAGCACGACAAGCGTGCCGCGCCCGAGATTGTGCCGGCGCTCCAGCGCTTCGCAATCCGCCCACACGAGCCCACGCACTGCGAGTTTTGCCAGCGCCCCGAGCGCGGGCCGGAAACAATCGGCAATGGTGAGCAGCGAGCCGTGCCGATTCTACATCGTCCCGCTCGGCGTGTGGATGAACGCTCGCCAACCATTTAACTTCGGCTCCGCATACCACAACCCGCGCTTGGGCGGAGCCAACTCCAGCCGCCCGCCCTGAATCGGCCGCGCCGGATAGGTGATCAGCGCAGGAACGTTCATGGCCTTGGAGCCTTCGTCTCGGAAGGGCCGGATTGTGCATTTATCAGGCGAATTGGGCCTTCGATTTCCGCGGCAAGGGTGGAGGGTTGGGCGCTCGTCTCGGATTCACGAACAGCCTTCTGGTGGATGGCCTTTGCCGCGGCTTCGAGATCATCGAGCGTGGTGACACAACTCTCGTCGCCGAAGATGGTCAGGATGATGGGATGCTCAGTCTTCATCGGGAAGCATCACGGCGACGGTGGGTTGCGGGTCGTCGATGTCGCGTGGGCCACACACTGCCTTGAGGTTCACGAGCGGTGGCGTGCGGTCACGATTATCATTGCGAACGTGCAGGCCGAAGAGCATCTGCGGGCCGCTTGTGCGACGGGCCGCGCAACGGAGCATCCATACGATGTCCCACAGCCTGCCTTGTTCGTCTTGGCAGCGCACATCATCGGGCACACGCACGTAATTCTCCCACACGGCGCGGGTGAGATAGACCGGGAACTTCAGCCCGGCCTCGCGGGCGACCTCACTTACGTCGATCTGCACTCCATCGGCCAGCGCGTCTTTGCGTGTGTAGGCGTAGAGCACTTCAGCACCGGCGAACGGGTCGTCCTGCACTTCGGTGCGAGCCTCACCGGACAGGTTCTGCCACTGCACAACCTTCATTTGGTGAATGTTTCTACTCTTTTCCGACATCGTTCGGGGGCTGGGCGTTTTGGACAATCGCAGAAACGATATCCGGTGTTCCACGTAGCTGCTTCGCACGCTTTTCAAAATGTGCTCCCGTGGTGCTGGAGCAGTAGAGCATTTCCGATGAGGCTATGTTGTGGACGGTGCCACAAACGGGGCGCACAGCGTCAGTGTGGAGGTAGGTGAATGCGGCGAATTTCTCGGCGGGTTGCTGGTCCGGCAGCGGATAGCTGAGAATTGTCTGCATGGTCACGTCTGAGAGGCTGATGTCGGCGCCGATGTCGTCGAGATCGGCCCGATCGTTTTGCCGCATGAGGAAGAACTGCCGGCTGTTGCCGAAGACGGCAGCGCGAATGCGGCTTTCCTTGAAGCGCGCGTATTGCTGCACGATGGCGATGTTCCAGCAGTTGAACTTGCGAAGTTGAGCATAGCTCTCCTTCACGATTTCCTCGCCGCCTGGGATATCCATGAGGCGGGCGACTTCCTCGTAGATGTTCCGTTTCCGCACCGAACGCGGGAGCGTGATGATGTGCTGGCGAGTGTAGTTGGTGATGAGGAACCCCGCGGCAGCGCGAAGCGCCTTTGCGGATTCAGGAATGTAGCCGAGTTCAAAGTGCGCGATCTTTCCGGTGAGGGAGACGTTCGACGCACCATCGAAGAGACGGCCGTAGTTGCCTTCAGCGCACCACGGAAGGAGTCGCTCGGCAAGTTCGCGCACGTCATCGCTGCCACCTTCGAGCTGCATCAGTTCCTGAAGCATTCGATGCGTCGGATATTCCGCGCTGGTGAAGCAGGCGAAGGCGAGATTGCGAATTTCCCGCAGCGTCGCCGGTTCCTTGGAAAAGCGGAGAACCTGGGCTTCGTCAATCGTGGCAAGATATGCCTCGGCTTCGTCCGGTTTCGCCTTTCGCCAGTCGCGGAAATCCACGAACGCCTCCAGGGAAGTTGCGCCCGAGTGCAGTCGCTCGCGGCGAAAGCGCGTGAGAGCACAGGCGTGCCGCGCAATCTGCTGCATCTCCTCGCCACGAACGCGGCTCCATTCGGTGAACACGTCATCGAAAAGCAGGTTCAGGTACTTCACGATTTGCGCCTGGCGGTGCATCTGCCGGTCCTCATCGGCGCTGAGGCCGACCATCCGCGCCACAAGCGCCGTAGCGGTGGTAAGGTGATCCGGCGTCAGGGGGAGTTGGTGCGTGTCGAGATAGTTGATCGTTAGGTCGCCATCCGGCTGGATGACAATCGGTCGCGCATTGGGCTCCACGGTTTGAGTGTAAAGGCCGTAGGAAAGGCCCTCCTCGATGATGACAGTGTAATCGAAGTAGCCCTCCGTTTGGGAGAGGAGGTCGCATACAGTCACCGACTTGCCCGCCCCGCTCATGCCGAGCAATACCGCGTGTTGGGGCGTCGCGTCTTCATCGATCCCGGAGAATGTCTTTACGCCGACGAGGTTCCGCACTGGCCCGTCATAGATTGCCTCTGCGGTGGCGAGATGCCCGGTGAAGGTGGCATTAATCGGCAGAAGATCGGCGACATAGCGGTTCTCGCCATACAGCTTCCGATGCTCGTAACGACTCCACGTCCAGCCGGGCCATGTCTGAAAGAAGACCTGTTTTGAAGTTGTCGGCAGCGCGCACTCGAAATACTGCGCACCGTTCATTCCATGGATGGCGTTCTTGATGACGCCGAGTTTTGCGGCGAGCCCATCTTTCGTGCGGTCCCAGGCGCGGACGACAAAATGGACATTGAAAGGCAAGGTATGGCCCTGCATCAGAGCCGCGATTTTTCGCTGCTTCTTCTCCATCGCGGTAACGAGCGAAAGCTTCTTTTCGCTCGCGTAGTCTCCCGCGAGGCGGTCATGAGCCTTTTCCTCTCGCGCAATCTCGCGACGTACCGAGAGTGGATCGACGTTTACCGTGATTGTGTAATCGAGGAGCGGCAGGTTGGTCAGGCGGTGAATGATGCCGGGGAATGAGACCTTCGGCCACCTGCTCAGTACGAGCAGTCCGTGATGGTAGCCGTCTAGTGCAAAACCGGTATCGGACAGTCCGACCGCCTCGCCATGCCAGCAGTTCTCGTGAATCGACAACGCGGGCTCAAACGAATCTAGCGGGTCAAAATCGAAGCGCTCCGAGAACGATGGGTTGAGAAACGTCGCGTAGTGACGGAAATGGTCAGCATCCTTCATCGCCGTGATTCGACCGTGCGGAAAAATGCCGAGTAGCATTTCGTGCAACTGGTGGAACTCCGAACGGAGTTGGCCGAGCACCAACTCGTAGTATTCCTGTCGAGCGCCTGCCGACTGAAGCGGAGTCGGCTCCGCGTCGATGGCGCGCGAGATGTAGATCACGAGCTTTTGACGACGCAGCTTGCGGTCAAGCATTGCCTGCCAGTAGCGAGTGAAGCGCTCATTGCGGCAGCGGCGCGTCCAAGTGTTCGTCGCTCGGTCCGTTTCGTCGCGATAGCGCAACAACTCTGCCCGGTAGTCCGAGTCGCAGAACCATTGCACCTGCAACCGCTGGTGCTCGTGGAGTGATGCGAGGAGCAGCGAGATTTGATCCTGAAATTCGTTCAGGTGAGCAGGTGCAGCGCTACTGAGATCGGGCGGCTCAAAAATGAAGCCTTTGGCGACGTGACCGCCTTTGCGCAGTCCGCCGAAAATGATCATGTCTTGCAGAAAATGGCCGTTGGGAGCTTGTTCAATCATGGGACGGGTCGTCGAGTGGGTGAGTGGTTTTGCCCGGCAACTCCGGCGCGAAGCCGGGTCCGCTGAGCCAGAGTTCAAAGAGGTCCCGGTCGTAACCGGACGGCTTTCCCTGCCGAAAGCCGAAGATGTAGAGGAGCACCGTCGCCAGCGGTGCAGCTGCGGCCGCCGCGGATGCGGTGAGCGTCCAGCGCAGCATGCTGAAGAGCACGAGCAGGATGATCACCGAAGTGAAGACTCCGCCGATCAGATACCAAAAGAGGCTACCCTCCAGCCCCCACGTTTTTCCGGCGGAGTCATCGGCGCTGTTCGTTTCGGTGAAACGCAATTCGCTCATTGGAATCCCCCCACGTCGACCGTGGAGCCGCCGAGACCAAACGCGGTGAAGAGCGCTTTCACGATCACCGGAGCGCCCGCGATGATCAGGCCGCCGATGATGGATAATTTGCCCGAATCGGTGTCGCCGCGCCGAATGGCAAAGCCTCCGCCGATAACGCAGACGGTGCCGAAGATGAACCCGATGAGCATTACGATACCCATCGCTTGGCTCGCGCCTTGGGTGAGACCACCCGCGGCTTGAGCGAGGATGGGTGCGAATTGGAAGAATGTGATTTTCATGTGAGGCGACATTTTAACGCGGAACGAGATGCACGCTGCTCCAACGCCAGAGCCACTTCGCAGCGCATGCGCTGGCAGCCTCGGCGGATGAATTCACCTGCTATTTCGCCTGCTCGTCTCGAACATCTCCGCCACCTGGAAGCGCACCTCGCTGAGCAAATCCGCGGACAAGATCATGTGCTTCCGCGCGTCGCATCCGTCTTGCATCGCGGGGAACTTGGACTCGCGCCGCGGAGCCGTCCACGCGGTAGCTTCCTCTTCCTCGGCCCGACTGGCGTCGGCAAAACGGAGCTGACTATCGCTTTCACGCGCTACCTCGCCGGCGACGACAAGCTCTTCCGTTTCGACATGTCGGAGTACCAGACGCAAGACAGCCTCGGCCTGCTTCTTGGGGGGAAGCTCGGGGAGGTCGGTCTGCTCGGCATGGCCGTCGCGAAGTCTTCAACCGGCACGCTGCTCTTCGATGAAATCGAGAAGGCCCACCCGCGCGTGCTCGACGTCTTCCTGCAAGTCCTCGACGCCGCGCGCGTGACCATGGCCAACGGCGACGCGCTCGACCTCAGCGGTTTCTATATCGTCTTCACGTCGAACATCGGAGCTGCCGAACTCCTCAATCTCCAGCACTCATCCTTCACGACCATGGAGCGTCACGTCCTGACCAAAGCGCAGCGTTCGCTACGTCCCGAACTTTATGCCCGCATCACCGAGAAAATCGTCTTCAGCCGCCTGAGCTACGATGTGCAGCTCGACATCGCGCGGCTGCACATCGGCCGGGAACTTTCCCTTCTCCGTGACCAGGGGTTTGAAGCCGTCGCGGACGAGTCCGTCGTCTCGTTTCTCATCCAACGCGGATTCCATCCGCGTCTCGGCGCTCGACCCTTGCGCGACGCGATCGAGAAGTATCTGCGGGGAGCGGTCGCGGACGCCATGTTGGCGGAAGTGAACCTCCAAAACGGTGAGTTTGTCGCGTGTGGAGGGGAGTTGCTGCTGCGTCCGCGAAATGCGGATACGCAAACCACCGTCATCGGAGGATGACGACGGGTTTTGGAGGCCAGTGCATTCCGGCGAGGCCGCAATCAGTTAAGGAGCAACCTTTCTCTCCTCCTTCCAGGCCCGCGCCGACTGAGCGGGGCGAGCGATTGAGCGAGACGGCACCTTTCAACTTGGCCTTCGCGAAGCCTCCCCCGCATGCTCGGAGGCTGAGCAACGGACCGACTGTCTATTGGCGGGCGGAAGGCCGCACGAAGCGTGACCGCTCTTGCTGCGCGCGCTTCGTGAAAGGGAGGAGCGGTTCGGAGGATCGTTGCGATGATCTGCGGCGCCCGCAACGAAGCGCACGGCTTCCGCGCGGAATCATGGGTGGAAGGCCGGGAGCGAAGAGAGGACGCGCAGATGATCGCTGCCAGCTTCACCATCTCGGGAGTCTGTGCCGCGGGCGTGGCGTCCGCCGACCGCGGCACAGTCTCCCCGGCGCAAGCCGCGTCAGGAAAGGCGTTACGGAAACCTCGATTTCCGTTGAGATGGGTGCGTCGAAGACGGTTCCTCCGGCGTCGACCAGGGAAGAAGCCTCTTCCCTCCAAAGACCCACCAGACAAAGAACGCCGTCGCGAGGCGCCCGATAGGCGTCGGAAAGGAGAACCGCCCGCTAATTACGGAGCGCGAGCGCGGAGATTGCTACCTCTGAATGGAACCACTAAATAACGCGTGATGAGTTTTCACCCCCTGCACCCGTTGGAAAAGGACAGCAACCGCTTCGCCGCGGCCAGTCAGCACCTCGCAGACTTTTGCGAGAACGTCGTCCCGTCGCTTTCGGCAAACTGGATGCGCCACAGCCTTGCGCTGGATCATTTGGACGCATTTTATACGCTTGCGCCTCATACGAACGGCGACTTTGGATGCGGCCCGGTCGCGTTCGCCGCGATTGCCGGAATCACCACCGATGAGGTCTTGCACTATTTTCCGAGTTTGGAGGAACGCGCATGGACGAATCGTCAGCACATGGAAAAGGCGTTGAAGTCGTTCGGCTGGTGCTTCACGCGGGTGGCCGACGCGTGGCCGCACCTCGGCTTGTGTCTGGTGCATTGGCGGGGACCATGGACGAAAGGAAAATATCCGGCGGCGATAATGCCGCGCACGCATTGGGTGGCTGTCGTCGGGGATTACGTTTTCGACGTGAACTGGCGCGGGTGGCTCCCGCGGGAAAACTGGGAGGATGTCGTGGTTTCCGAGTTGATTTGTCAGCACGCCGAAGCGGACGGGTGGGAACCGCTGACTGCCTACGAAATTACCGTGTGAGGTTTTGCGGCAGGTCCGACCGGAAGGAGCATTTGCCGTCCAAGACCTTCCGGCGAAAGGCCGGCTCTCTCGAGTTGACAGGCTCGGTGATTACGGATGTTGGTCGCGAGATACTGGTTTAGGGTTGCGTTGAGCGGTGTCTCCTTTTTGAGCCACTTCCAGCGCTGGCCGACACGAACGAGAGCCTGCCGATGCACGGTTTTCATGAAAGGCGTCGCATCGACGACGGTGAAACGTGGAAAGCTTTTCTGGAACTGGACGATCCTGCCGGTCCCGGCAAGAGCGATCGGGTGGAGATCCCGCCCGATGGCATCCTTTAATCCGACAAGGTTGGCGAAGTATCTTTCACCAAACTCTTTCTTTTTAAGGCCGGTCTGAAATTCGACGCATACGCAGCTTACATGAGATTGCTCCCGCAGCAGGTCGGCCCATCGGCTCCAGTCCTTCCTCGTGGACGCGTTGAGGTGGAGGATTGTGCAAATACCGGCTTCGCTCAGGCGTTCCGCGATCCGAAACGAGCGCGACATGTTATAGAGCGAGTTGATGCGGGAGACCTCGAGCATGAACGAGTAATTCGGCACGGTCATCGCCGCAATGCCAAGTCGCGCCAGCTTGTCCACAAGGCTCCGCACAACGTGCTCCTCCCAGAAATCCTCAATGACCTGGTCGGGGGTAACGGACGTGACGATGATCCGCGTATTGCGCGACACCATCAGCGCCGAGCGAAGTTGCTCCGGGGAATCGAATCTTACCCCGAAGCGTCCTTTCCGATCCCGGCCCACGATCTCATACAGCGGCACCGTGACCCACGGCTCGTCCAGCGCGACGGTCCGACTGCCGCGGTGATTGATCTGCGGCACGTAGGGCGGAAGGTCGCTCGGATCAAATGCCATCAAGGGTGTCTGCTGAGGTGCCCAAAGTCCGCCGACATCCGCGACGTGATCAGCGAACGCAAGGGCCGAAACTGGACAAACCATGTCGCAACCGCGAACCGCGCAATGCGTGATGCAGCGCGAGAAGCAGCCCTTGTGGAAATCGTCACCGTCGAGCCCTCCGCACTCGTTGAGAAAGGCGCAATCAGCACAAGACGCGGGGTGGAGAGGATTTTGTGGGTAATAGTGCATCCGTCAGTCGCGCCGTTTGAAGGCGCTTTTAGCCTTTACCTGAAAGATGCCGTCAAAGCCGGGGAGCTGCTCCACGAACAAGCTAATCACACCAAGGTACCGGTTGTTCAGTTTCATCAGCCGTGCAAGCTCCTGCGAATCCTCGGCGAGCATTACGCCGATGACCTTGTTGGAACGGATGATGTTGAACTGGCTCTCTGACTGCGCGCGACCCACCACCGGCTGGCCCAGTGCCAGTCCCGCGCTCTCGTCGGTCAATTGGCAGCGGAATAGAGGAACGAACGCGTCGGGTTTCCCTCGGGAGATGAGGTCTTCGACGTCCAACTCCAGGAGTTTGGACTTGTCCCTCTTTTGCTCGAACCGCGTGGCGTCTGCTCGGATGAAATCTAAGCCCATAGGGTGATGGATTTTGCGATTGGTGAATAGTGCCAGAACTTGCCTTCGCGCCGGCGTGTCACTAACCGTAGCAGGTAGAGATCGGCGAGACGATTGCTCCATCCGTTCACCGTGATGGTTTCCTTGCTCTGATCGGAAAGTTGCTTTGCCGTCGCTTCGCCGAGGTCCATGAGAGCCTGCAAAGTGTGGGCTAAAACTGGATCGAGTTGTCCGAGCAGACGGGCTTCCTTGATGCCGGCGGTCGTGATCTTGGAAGCGACCAAAATAGGAAGTGAGCGCGTGCGGAAGAAATCGTCCACGTCCGCCATGACTTCAGCATTTCCCTTCTTCATGAGAGGGAAAAGCGGAAGAGGACGAACTGCCCAAGGCTCCAGGGATGCCGGTGATCCTGCATCCTGAACTTCAGCCTGTCCGCAGAGAAGCGCCCAATGCGCTGTCGCCCGCAGATAGCTGGCGGTGACGCTCACGGCCTTTGACAGGTCGAGAAGAAAGATGATGGGCTCCGCGGTTGGCTTCGAGAGTTCGGACAGAAGTGCGGCCATGTGAGCTTGAGCGAGCGTCGCTCCGTGGAGATGCTCGGCATCGGGTGAAAGTTGGAGGCTTTTGAATCCCATTGCTCATTCAATAACCGATTTCAGTTATTGACGCAACCGAAATTTATCGCTTCCTCAGCCGCCGGGCGATCCAACGCACACGCGACGGACATTTGAAAGCCGGGGAGCACAGGGCTTATGACGCTGGCTGCCTGCCGCGTATGTGCGGCGTCAGAAATCAGCATGGCAGCGTCGTCGGTGCGCAAGCGGATGCTCACGTTGCGATCGACCAACGCGCGAAAGAGTTGGCGAAACCCCTCGCCTCCCCCTTGCCCGGTTCTGGAGCTGGCGCTGTCGTGGACGATCGCATGGAGCGCGTCGGAAGCCTTTGCCAGGTGGCTCCAATCAGGGGCATCTCGAAGGCGCGCCAGCGCGCCGCGGCCGGTGTCGGTGACGGCGAAACTCATGTAGTTGGGACCGACGTGAAAACCGGCAAGACCGCTGAAATCGTGGTCGGGAGGCCCGCTGTGCTGGACCACGTTGTCGGTCATCTCCTTGAAGACCTTCGACAGCCCAAGGGCGAAATCGGAGGGGAACGAATTGTCGGTTAAATTTTTGACGAAGCGGCGGTGGAATACCGTGAAGCACTCGTTGATTTGGTCGCTGGTCGTTCGGAGGCGGTAGAACTCGATCGTCCGTTTTCCAAAGACATCCTTGCCCAAGGTAGGCGCGTTCTGGCGGTCCCATTCCTTCGTCATCGGAAGCCACACTTGATCGTTTTCACGAGCGGCCTCGTAGATCGAATCAAGCAGGTAGCTCGCGCCGTTCTGAGCATGAGCCGTAGCAAACAGCTCCATCGCACCGGTGAGGGTTACTCCATCGAAATGACGGAGGTCCGGGCTTTTTCTGTGCGCAAGTTGCCGACGAAAAGCGTCAGCGTTCTGCGAGTTGAGTATTTGGCGTGGCACAACTGTCCGGAACTTCTATCCGATCCGCTCGTTGCAACCAAGCGCAGCAATGCGGACGCGGTCGCTTGCTCGTTACCGCGCTATCGCAAACGATGATGTGCTATGCGAGAAAGTCTCCAGCGGCTTGAAACGGGGGAGCGACGTTTTGCGCGAGGTCGTTGCAGACATCTCCGCAGCGCTCGAATTCGCTCTCTTCGTCACCGGTGAGTTTTTCAACGAAACGCCTGAAGGAACCGACCTTCTGCAAACGGCTCGGTTCGGCCACGCGTTGAATGATGCGGACAGCGTCGAGTCGGTCGTTGTATCGGTTTCCCCGGCCGCGGGCCTCAATGCAGGCCCCAATGAGCAAAGCCTTGGTGTCCGCGTTTGTTTCCAAGCTTTTGACCTTCGAAAAAGAATAAGGATGCGCCGGACGGGAAAGATGCGCCGAAACCGCTGAGTGGTCGGCGACGATCCATGTTTCCAACATCTGCAGGATGCAGATGAGGTCCACTCGGTCCTCAATGCCGCGTTCGGCGAGTTGTTGGCGCAACAGACCGCACTCTTCTTTGCAATCCAGCGGCGCACCTTTGTCGTCGCGCCATTCCGGCTGCAAGTCCCACACGATGAAGACGCGCTCGCACTTTTCCGCGCTCAACAGTTTCTCCGCGGCGTCTACTCCTTGTTGCATGAGCTTTCGCTTGTCCTGCATTGCCGCGATCTTCTTCACCTCGGTGCCCGGCGAAAGCCTTCGCGTGAGACATTTCAACACCCGCTCATCGGCGCCGTCGCGGCAACACTCCAGGACCAGACCTAGCCGCTTGATCATTCCTCTCGATTGCTGAGGGTTCCCATGGCGTAGAGGCTTCCGGGCGCGAAGTCTTTTGCCCACTTACGCAGTGCGGCGTCTTCACCGGGGCGGGTGAATCGAGGCGCCCCGGTCTTGTCGCGCTCGACCAGTACGAGCTGCGAGAGACTGAGTTGGTCGAGAAGGTAGGGTGAGTGCGTAGTGGCGATGACCTGAGTCAATCCGGCCTCGACCGCCTCGCGGATTTCACTGACGAGTAGGCCGATGGTGCGAGGGTCGAGGCCGTTCTCGATTTCGTCCACGAATAGCACCGCCGGAGCGAGCGTAGGATGACGAAGGCACGCGAGCAGCGCGAGGATTCGGAGCGTGCCGCTGGAGAGCACCCAGCTCACCAAGTCGAAGACGGCCTTCTGCGCCTGCTCTCGGAGCTGGAGGAAAATGCGTTTCTCGATCACATCGGTCACAACGCGTGGTTGCAGCTCGCGTGCGTAGGGTAGGACAAGTCGCAACGTTTCGAGCAGAGCGACAAAGCCGTCGGGATCTGCCTCATAGAAGGAGAGTAGATACTCGGCGAGGTTCTGCCCAGTCTTGCTCAGTCCGCGCCGGGTGCCGTAGCGGGTGCGGCGCATCGGTTGCGCCATCGCTGCTGGGTCCAGCGCGAGAAAAGCCCAGCTCTCAAAAGGAATGTGGCCGTCACGACCAAGCAGAGACTGATCGGGATCGAGCTTGGCGAGCACGCGCTTCGCCTCCTTTTGTTCCGTGCGCTTGTCCGGGCGCTCGGTCGCTGCTTCATCGCCGAGCCGTTCGCGGTAAAACAAGCGCAGCAACTCCACATGCTCGGACTTGAAGTAGGTTGCTCCTTCGGTCAGCGGCTCGGAAATTTCTGTGTGCGCGGTGAAGGTGCGCTTGCCGCTGTGTCCCTTCACGTGGAGCCTCATTGGGTTCTGCGCCCAAGCGTCGCCTTTGCGCGGTGTGTGGGTAGCTGCCTTGTTCCAGATGTGCTCGAATCCTCTCCATGTGCCTGTGGCGTCCTCGAGTCCTCGCAGCGCCACGGCTTGGAGAAACTCCATCGCTTCCAGGACGGAACTCTTCCCGGAACCATTGTTCCCGATGAAGACGGTGAGCGGCGTCAGCTTGATCGGGCCGCTGTCCTGGATCGCCTTGAAATTGCGGATGCGAACCGTTTGCAGAGGAAGCGTGTGTTTTTTCATACGAGGCTTCCGGTGCGGAGGAGGCGCGAATAGGTTTGCTGCGTTTGCAGGCGGATGGACTCCGAGACGAGAGGAAAGGTGGCGAGGATGTGCGCGAATTCCTCTTCGGTCAGGGTGTAAAGCTGTGCCACAAGGGCGTCGAGTTCAGCACGGATGAACTGGCGATCGGCGGAAGTTGTCGCGCCGTGGCTGCGATGCGTCGCTTTGGGGCCGAAGACATCTCGCAGCAGGTCGTCGAACTCCGCACTTATTCCCACCAAACGCGCCGCTCTTTCCGCCAGCGGGCGGACCGCTGCGTCCGCGCTTGTCAGGCGGGGGATTGGTAGCTGGTGAAGGTAGAAAAAGGAGACGTGTGCGTTGATCTTCTGCCGGAGTTGGTAATCCACGACGAAACTGTTGAACAATGCAGCGAGGTAAAGGCGCTCACAGTGATCGAGGTCGGCGATGTTGAGCTTGAGCTGGTCTTTTTCGAGTTCGTCGTGAAAGACGACCTCCATACTGACGGTATGCGGACAAAAGACGTTGGGCGGGAGGATCGTGGCTATCATCGTTCGCTCGTCGGTGTTCCGCGCAACGTCTCGGAAAGCGAGCCGGTAACTCTCGTAGTCGATTCGTAAATGCTCCGCTTTTACGGTCAGGGTGACCCCCGCTTCATCAGCCAGATGGCGAATCGCTTTTAATCGCCCTGACAGGAGTGCGCCCCGTGCGTCCTTCGGATTGAGCCAATATCGCGGCTCCGCGAAAGGATAACGAAACTGATGGAACATCTTACCCTCGACTAGGGGGACATAGCCGTCGCGCTTATCCGCGTGATAGAGTGGCGCGTCGTCCGTCATGTTGAACTCCCTATGCAGTTCAAGTCGCCATTTCCCTTCCATTGAATCAGCTAGGAGCGGAAACCGAAACAGCCGTTCTACAATGCGAAGATCCTCTGCCGTGCGAAATTCCATGAATGAAAGGGAGCTGGGTGAGAGCTTGCGAATCAGTTCGGCGTTCAAGCGCAGGTTGGCCTGCTCGTGGAAGCTCGCCAATTCCCGAACATCGTGTCGCATGAATGCAACGGGGAAATCGGTCGTGTGTCCGGAACCTTCGAAAGTGAGGACTACGAACTTGAAGCTGCGATGCACGTTCTCGAAAATCTCCTTCCGATTCTCGAACCCGAATAGCCCGGTGACGCTTGTCTTCTCGAAAAGCATCCGGCGGAGATCCTTTGCCCCGAGGTCGCTATAGATGCCGCCGGGAATGACAATGCCGCAGCGCCCGCCTGAATGAAGGAGGTGAACTGACTGCTCAAGGAAGAGCTTGTAAAGATTAACGTCCTTACCGTGCCGCTTGCCGTCGATGATTGGCACTTGGTTGACGAACTGCGGAGAGGTGCGGAAGTAGGCGCGGAGATGGTTAAACCTGCTATGATACGAGAGCCACGCATCCATCACACCGGGCTCCTTGAGAAGGCGCGCTTGTTCCTTCTCGAAGTCTTTAATAGTCATCTTGTTCTTCGTGACCAATTCGGAATGCTCTGCGAAGAACTCCTTTGCCTTCGGCTCAACAGACTCCCACGGCGGATTGGTAATGATCGCGTCGAAGCCTTTGCGTTTGATGAGAATATCGTCGAACTCGTAAGCCCAATGGAGGGGCTGGAGCGCGCGAATGTCGTCCCTCTTGAGGTCTCGTTTCTGCGGGCGTCCTTCCTTCTTCTTCCGCTCGTCCCAGGTGGCTTGCTCGAACTTGATCCCGAGGCGTTGAAACTCAGCGAGGAGGAGCCGGTCGAGAACTTCGCGGGCGGCGGCTTTTTTCTCCTCGATGGTGCGGCGTAGCGACACTAGCACGTCGCTATCCTTCAGCCCTGCTCCAAGCTGATTCGGCGCTTCCTTGTAGAGGGCAATGAGGCGGTTTTTCTCTTCGAGCAGTTCATTGTATTTGGCGGCGCGAACAACGGCGAGGTGCGCGCCCACCTTCTCCTGCCGCGTGGGTGCGGTCTTCGAGGCGAACGTCATTTCCAGTTCTCCCTTGCCGGTGCTCTGCTCAAACTCGATGCGCTCCTGCCCCGCTTTGCCGCCATTCTTTCCCGCCCCCGAGCGCGTGTCGAATGCGGCGTCGTCCACGCGAAGGAGGCCGATGAGGGAGTTGCCGGCGAGAATGTTGAACTCGATGTTCGGGAGCGGTTCCAATTGGTCGCGCTTATCGGCGGAGGCGACGAGCGAGAGGAAGAGGCGCAGCTTCGCGATTTCCGTGGCCTCTTCCATGATGTCCACCCCGTAGAGGTTCTCAGTGACGATCTTTTTCTTTAACCAGTAAGCAACGGGCGCTTTGTGAGCCTTCTTCTCACGCTCCATCCAGTCGAGGACCGGGCGGTGGCCGAGCGCTTCACACCGGCCGAGGAGCGCGGTGTAGAGATTCAGCAGAGTTTTCTGCGCGGCGACGAGGAAGGCGCCGGAGCCGCAGGCGGGATCGAGCAGCGAGAGATAAGGGAGCACCTCACGCAGCAACCGGGTGCAGAGCGGGCCGTCCGCGTGAAAGAGTAGGTCGTCAAGAGCGGCGAAGCGGCGTGGCGCTGGGAAGGATTTGGGATTCTGCGCGTGGAGGGTTTGCGCGGCGTCGAAGTTCGCGTTGGCGCGGTCGAGAACGAGCTGGTGAATGGTCTGCTCGCAGAGGTATTCGGTGATCTCCGGGCGGGTGTAGTAGGCCCCGAATTCCTTTTGATTGATGTATTTCTCGAAGATGTAGCCGAGCACGTCGGGGTTGATCTCGCGGTCATCGCCGCCGGGCGTGTCATTGAGGCTCCACGAGTAGCGGCGGAAAAGGGCGAAGAGGTCGGCGAAGGCGGCGTCGGCGATGCGGATTTTCGCGTAGGGAGCGGAAAGGAGTTCGTCGCCCTCAATCCGTTGCTCGATGCCGTGAGGAAGGAAGAGACCGCCATTGAGATAGGGGATGTCTCCCAGCGGGACAGCACTGACGGGCGTGCGCTTGCCGGTGGGTTTTGCAAACCCCTCGAAGAAAAGGTCGCGAAGAACGTGGGAGAAGAACTGGTTTGTGTGCTTCTTTCCCGAGGCGGCGAGCAAGTCTTCGAGGTATTTGCGGTTTCCGTCTGGGTGCTTCGCTACGTCGAGGAAGCCTTTCGCCTGGAGGAACCAGACGAACATGAGGCGGTTCAGCAGAACAGAAGCATACCAGCGGCGCTCGCGGGCGTCGGGGATGCCTTTGATTTGGTCGAGGAGCTTGCCGTGCTCGTCTTGGAAGTCGCGGAAGAAAGCCTTGGTGACAGCCTCTACGTCGAGGGCGGCGCGAACGCGATTGGCAGTCTCGGTGATCGGAAGATTGCCATGCTCGTCCAGCTCGGCAATGTCCACGCAAAGGGCAGCGAGCTTTGAAAGAAAGAGATCACCGGGCTGGCCCTTGAGGAAGTGGTGTCGGCGCGGAAGAAACCGTTTCTCTTCACGCTTCATCCAAAGCCAGAGCGATTGTGTGCGGGCGACATCCACGAAAATGAGGATGTTCTCGACGCTCTGGAGGGCAACGCGCTTCCAAAGTGCTTGTTGCGTTTTAGCATCAGGCAGCGGCGTAGCCTTGTTCTCGGGCGTGATCTCGAACACGCGGAAGCCGGAGAGTTGCGACAGCTCCTGGGCGCGCCAACGAACGCCTTCGTGCTCCAGCACTACCGGCTTGCGTGAGGCCGGTTGATTCCAGCCGAGTTCTTCGATGAAGAGTTCGGTGAAGGCAAAAGCCTGAAGCTTCTTGCGGGCGTGCCCGGTATTCAGGCGGACGATGGGCATGAGAAAAGGCTAGAGCAGCGAGTCAGTCGCTGCCGGTACGGTGGATTGGAATTCGCGCAAGCCGAGCGAACAAAGGATGCGCGGGTCTTTTAGGGAGCTGTCGTGGAGGTTCGCGACGACCAAGCGGTCGTCCCGGTGGAGGTTTGTGACGAGGCCCGCGAGATCGTCGTCGGAAATACCGGTGCGGAGCTGGCGATTGAGTTTGTCCACGGCCTCGGTCGTGAGCGGATGGTCGTAGATGGCCTGGATTGCAGTGCGGATTTTGTCCGTAACAAACAGATCGCCGGTGCGCTTGCGAAGGTAATCCTGAAGCTGCTCGTAGGCGCGGTAGCGCGCGCCTCGCCGTGGACCGAGACGACCGGCATGCGTGTCGCGGCTGCGCTCCTCATGTACCACTTCGACCGCGCGCGCGACGATGATGTGATGGTTGGCGTGTCGCGGAAGAGCTGGCGTTCCGGCCGCACATGCGGCGGCTCGCAGCACGCGTACGGGAGATTCGGTGACTGTCTGGCCGTTCTCATCGAGCCAAAGAAGCGCATCCGTGTCGTGATGCGTTCGGATGTAGGTGAGAACGCCGGGCGGTGTGAGCGACAGGTGCTCTGGATCGGGAGTGTGCGCTTTCGTGGAATAGACCACATCGGGCAGCGCTTCGATGGCTTTTCGCAACTCTGGATTATCACGCGTGGCTTGCGCCCAAATTTCGTAAGCCTCCGAAGTGAGGTCCACTTCGTCATCGTCCGGCTCGTCGAGGATACCAGATTCTTCGTTGTAGAGTTTGCGAATCGCTTCTTCGTCGTTTGCTGTCTGCGCTTCAAAAAAGCTCTCATCCGAGCCGACAACTTCCTCGTTTTCCTTCAAGCGCTGCGTGAGTCGTGCCCGCAGGTGGATGATGTTTTCAACGCCCTCGGCTGGGAGGAACGAATAGCAGAAAATCTCCTCCGACTTTTGTCCGATGCGGTCCACGCGGCCCGCGCGCTGGACAAGGCGGATGAGCGCCCACGGCAGGTCGTAATTGATGACGCAGTAGGCGTCCTGAAGGTTTTGTCCCTCCGAGAGAACATCGGTCGCGATGAGCACACGCGTCCGCTGACTCGGCGGGAAGCGGTCGAGCTTTTCGTTCGATTCGGGCGAAAACTGCCACGCTTGCGCCGCGGGGTTTTCGCTGCTGCCGGTGGCGCAATCGAGATCGGTGATGCCTGCGTTTTTTAACGCGGAATCGAGGTAGTAGGCGGTATCTGCAAACTGCGTAAAAAGCAGAAATTTCTGCCGGGGCTGGTCACGCGCGATGAGTTGAATGAGAGCCTGAAGCTTGTAGTCGCGTGCCGGGGTGACAGAGTTGGTCTCTCCAAGGATGCTCGCGAGTGAGGCGGAATCTTCGCGCAGATGGACAGCGAGACTCGGCTTGAATACACTCGGATCGAGCCAGCGGAAGGCACGAGCTTTCGTCGAATGGATAAGCCGGTAGAGTTGAGCAGCGGAGGCTTTGTAATGCTCCTCGTCCCACTGTCCCAGCGGCGGCAGCTCAAGCTGTTCGTCTTCAAGGTCGAGTTCTCCGTCGCCGGAATCGCTGGATCGTGAATCGAGCAGCTCGGCATCCTGCTGGCCGATCGGAATGGGCTGCCCTCCTTCCAGAGCGTGCAGGAAGAGAAAGTTGCGCAGGATGTGCCGGTGCAACGAGAGCTGAAAGGCAGCGGCGGAGCTTTCAAGCCGCTTGTAAAGATTGGTACGGC
>Ga0302324_100009446_pt1 | contig 20386 bp, 13 predicted proteins | sample Palsa_T0_1_FD_201949 | JGI IMG/M metagenome (GOLD analysis project Ga0302324, IMG submission 201949) | Peat permafrost microbial communities from Stordalen Mire near Abisko, Sweden - Palsa_T0_1 | ecosystem: Environmental > Terrestrial > Soil > Palsa > Peat permafrost | place: Sweden: Abisko...
GTCCGTAGGGAAGAACGGGATGCCGTCGGCGATTTGCCGGGCGTATACCTGCCGGAGGATTCCCTCGGCCCGAGGTGACGTCACGCCTGCGACGATCCTGTCTGGCGTGAGGGCGTCCGCTACCGCGGATCCTTCACGCAGGAACTCGGGGTTCCAGGCGAGCTCAGCCCCCTGGCATGCCGCTGCGAGTTCGGTGGCAAGGCGGCGCGCGGTGCCTACCGGAACAGTGGACTTCCCGGCGACCAGGCACGGCCGCTTCAGCAACGGCGCAAGTGTTGCGACACACCCATTCACCTGGGTCAGGTCAGCATGGTCGTTACCAGGCTGCGGTGGGGTGCCGGCGCAGATGAAGTGCACGTCTCCGAACGCCGCAGCCTGCGGATAGGAGGTGGTGAATGCTAGCCGCCCGGAGTCTAGGCCAGAGCGCAGCAGTTCCCCGAGCCCGGGCTCGTAAATCGGCAACTGCCCCGCATTCAGCTGCTCTACCTTCCGGGCATCGATATCGACACCGAGGACGTCGAACCCGAGGCTTGCCATGCAGGCTGCGTGAGTGATGCCAAGGTAGCCGGTGCCCAGCACAGTCAGACGTAGCGGGCCGTTCATGATGTAGGCCCAGTAAGGAGACCGGCGCCCCGGCCGGGGACGAAAGCTGGCGTGTTTGCGCTGAATCCTCTGTGAACCGAATGTGTGGAGTGAAATACCGGGAGTGTCATAGTCGCCTCACTCTGGAGCACCGGGTGTACCTGTATCAGGCGTGCGGCAGCCATAGGTGATCAAGGAGCGCTACCCGCGAGCACCTTTCCCGTCCTGCTCACGTATCGTGGTCATGTCATAAGATTTGGGTGATATCCGCCCGTCGAGGAATATCGTCTACAAGGTACTGTCCGATAAGCCGGGAGGGATGACGGTTATCCGATTTGAAATAAAACATTGTCCGTGGCCTAGTACGGCCAGGTAACAGGCCAGGCCAGCACCGTCGTCGGCAATCTACGGTCGTGTCCCGCCCGAAGGCGTCAAGGATGCACTAGGGGGAGTGATGAGGCCTCGCTCCGGAACGCCTTTTTGGCCGCCGAGCTGTCTTCGATATGCCAGTCCTGATGGTAGATCCCCTGGTGTTGAGGTACGTCGAACCACACGAGCCCCAGTAGACCGTACTGGCGCATTCCAGCGAACAGGTCCGGAATCTTCGCAGCCTGGCCAGCCTGGGGGCCTACGGCGGTCTCGGACAGCAGCACCGGAAGTCCAGTGAACATCCGCACCTGAGCTATAGTCTCGCCGAAAATGCTAGAGAAGGTTTCGAACGAATGGTAATAATAGCCGTCGATGCCGACCCAAGTGACGTACCGCGCACCGGGCCACCATGCGGCGATCGGTCCGGTACCAGGCTCATCCGCTTGGAGTGTCCACAGCCAGGTGACGTTGCGGGCGCCCTGGGCGCGGAACAGCGTCACGATGTGCCGCCACGCTGCCACGAACGTTGAGGGCGGAAGGTGTCTATAGCCCCACGAATACCAGTAGGCGTTCATCTCATGCCCGAAGCCCATAACGACCGGATGGCCGAAGTCGCGGACGCTGTCAGCAAACGAGCGCAGGTACTTGTCGTAATGGCCCGCGGCGATCGAAGCGACTGAGGCGTCGGTAGGATCCCACTGCAGGATCGTAGCCGCGCCATGTTCGCGAGCCGTCTGCGCGAACGAAATCTGGAAGGGTTCCCCCCAGCCGCTGTAATACCCAACGAGGTTCGGCTGCCTGCCGACGGCTTGCGTGAAATCCGCAACCGGCTGGTAGGTAGTGAGCGCTCCACTCTCATAGACGCCCAGGTAGGAGCCCGGCTTCGCCGGCGGGGACGCGGGCGCGACTGCAGCGTCAGAGGAGAAAGGAACGAAGCGGCTAATCGTGAAGACGACGGCGGCAGCAGTGATGACGAGGGCCACGAGCACCACTAGCCGGGATCTCATGCTGCCCGCACGTGTGGGTTGCCTCATGCCTAGGGCTGGGGGCGGCTCAGCCAAGAATCTTCGAGCATTCACTGATAGCTCCAGCTCCTTCTTGTCCTTCGAATGTCGACAGCGACGTTGCTGGATGTGCCGGGTTGTCAGTCAGGTCCACCTTGAAGAAGAAGACACCGCGCATGTGATACCGGCGGACCGTGGCGCAGGCGGCGGTGAACCAGCTCGTCTGCACCTGTTCACTCCGAAGGCCAGGCGCACCGAGATCCTCGGGGTTCGCGTAGGCACCCGCCCGCGCCTGAATTCCTGTCTCGTCAATGGCCGTTCTGCGCAATACTGATGGCGGCATCTTCCCGAAGAGCGCTTCCCACGATGCCGTAACCTCCGCTGTTGTAGCGGTAGCGGGGAGGTTCATGTGCCAGTACATATCCATACCCAGGTATTTCACCGGCAAGAGTTCCGGCCTGGCCGCTTGAAACGACTTGTCGGGATCATTTCCGAAGTAGTTCCCGTCCCACGACGAATACGAGATAACGCCACGGTAGACCTGGGAAACACGGGTGAAGAATGACGGCCAGAGCGGGCTGCTATTCAAGTCATACAGTTCGGTCTCTGTAACGAATTCACTGACACGGAGCTGCTGAGCCATCCTCAGGTAGGGCAGTTCCGCTTGGTAGTAGTTGTTGAACCACCCTGCTAGAGGGTATGGGCTGATCAGCCCCTCCCAGTGATTCGGCGCACTCGGCACTAGGACCAGCGGACGGTACTCCACCTGCAGGTGATCCTGGATGGCGATCCTGGTCAAGATGCCTATATTGCTGGCGGACAACGTGGCGTCGGTCACCTTGACGGCATCTGTGTAAGGGCTGGGGGCGTACAGATTCCAGACGATTCCGACGGCATCAGCCTTTAGCACATTCTTGATGTAGGCAAGCGTCCTCTGCCCGTCGGCCTCCACCTCAGCCGTGGAGTAGTTGCTGAGCGCGTAAAGATCCACGCCCAAGACGGGCTTGCTCTCGCCTAGGACCGGCCATTCGCTCGTGCCTAGTTCAGCGGCAGCTTTCGAGGGAGTCGATGTCGACGGCCCCGCGAACACGGCAACCAGCAATCCAACCAACAATGCAGCCGCCAACGCAGCGGCCAGCAGCATCCCCGCCCGACGCTTCACTGTCCCTGCCTTACTTCCCAGACGGTAGCAGTCCCCACCGAGTTGCTGAACGATTTTACGCGACGTGCACCGCTCATGATTTCGTAGAACGCAGGGTCGCCCTCGTGGAAACTTGAATACAGATAGGTGCGCCAGGTGATTGCATACGTCGCAGCACCCAAACAGTTCGTCGCACGCTCGACCGTGCACCACCGCTGCTGGATCAGGTCGCCGATGCTCTCCTCGGTGACCACGATGCCGCTTGCCGGAATCTGTGTCGCCGCGTATTGCTGAACCTGAGCAAGCGTGTTGACGCCGAAAGCGGGCACTGTCAGCAGGAACGAGCCCAAGCCAGCCATGACGGCCGCGGCCATCACTGTGCTCTTCCAGGCTGAGCGCCACTTCCAGCGGGCCACCTCGGTCCAGATGAAGCAGTACGCCGGTATAAGGATCACGGCGAAGTATTGTGGGTACTTCAAGGAGCTGACACCGAAGACGGCGATCCCTGTCACTAGCCAGCTGAATAGCAGCGCATTCTCCTGAGCCGGCCCCCAACTGCGGACTCGATAACATTGCAGAATACGGCGCGCGACCGTGGTGAAGGCCGCGAGCGCAACCAGCACGCTGGGGATGAAAAACCGGTACTGCGCTACCAGGAGATGCAGCAGGCCTCCTGCCGAGGTCAGTGTGCCACCGCTTTGTTGTAGCGCTAGCACCCGCCGCACTTGGGTAATGGTCTGGCCTATGTACCAGTCGTGGCCGGGCACGTCGAAAAGCCAGACCATAACCGTAAAATAGGTCACGATGACGGCTAGGGCCGCAACGAGCAAGACCAAGTGCCCCCTGTGAGCGCGGCGGAGAACAAGCCAGCAGAGCAGGACAGCTACCAGGACATAGGCACCCGTATGCTTGAAGATCGCGGCAAATCCGATGGTAACGCCGGCGATCGCGAAGCGCTGCCATGATGGATGTTCCAGTGCGCGCTGGTAAAGCAAGAGGCCCGTCACGATGATTAGCAGCAGCACGTTCTCGATGTAGGATACCCGTTCGATGTACATCAACCAGCCGTCGAAAATCACAGGAACGATGGCGAACAGGGCTACTGCAGGACCATGGATCTTCCAGATCAGCCGGAACAAGACCGCCTGCATTGCTGCCGTCGCGATCACACCAAGCAGCCGTGCATGGTAGATGCTGGCTCCGACAATGCTAAACCATCTGGACAGCACCAGGAAGTAAAATGGTGGCTGCCACAGGAACGGCTCCCAGGGCACGCCATACACCGAATGCTCACTCAGCATCCCGTGCTGGACGTTTACCGACACTCGATAGTAAGCAGCCTCATCCCACTGCCACGCCGGAGAGATACTCAGATGCCACAGCCGCAATCCGGTGCCCACGAGTAGCACCGTGAAGAACGCCAGCGCAGAAAGCAGCACCCGTTGCCGCTGCCGTCGCCGCCGCCCGGCCTCTACGCGCCGCAGGGCGACCGGCGGCGCGGCCGACTGCGGGTTGCTGGCCGTAAACTTCACCATGGCGCTCATTTCTCTGGCTTTTTCAGCCAGATCACGTAGATGCCGTTGTCGCTGGCGCTGTTATACGGGCCTATGGTTGAACCATGATCAATTGGATAATAATCGCGGTCTTTCTCAAGAGCCAGAGTCAGTTCCTGCAGACCGGGCTCTTCTGCGTTCTCCCCGAGCCCCAAAAGGCCTCCATTTGCACCGCTATCGTGCTGCGAAAGTAGAAATTCCTCCGGAAGCTCGGGAGCGGATGCAAATGTTGTCGAGTAGAAGAGGGCTATCAGCCCGTAATCCGTATGGCGCAGCTGCGTTGTGTAATAGGACTCCAAGCGCGATTGTGATCCACCAGGATCAAATGACAGGGCGGCGCTCCATCGTTTCAAGTCCCGACCCTGCGCCGTATAGTATTGGGCAATATTAGCCTCTTGCCCGGGCACATATATAAGACCATGACTCTGCGCTGCTGCTATCTTGAAATGAGAGATAAATGCATCTGCGTTAGGCCAGGCGTGGAATCGATCCCATGCTGACTGCCAACTGGTCGCGGCTATATAGATAATTCCTATAATACAACAGATGGACGCGAACTGCCTATTGGCTCTGGGGGACCGGTGAATCAACTGGTCGCACCCATAGCCAGCCGTTATGGTCGCGAACCAGATACCGTAGGCGAGATGCTTGTCGAGTGACCAGCCGGTCTGATCATGAAGTTGCGCCACAGGAACTATGAAAGCCGCGGAGCCCAGCAACACTAGCAACGCGGCACGTGACAGGATCTCCATATTGCACGCGACGATACTACCTATGATGGCAAGGGACATGATAATCCCTGAGTAGTTCCAGATGTCGCTCAGTATTGGTGTTGGACTTTGGTAATCAGCCACATTGCGTTCGATTACAGTGAACAATAGTCCCCCGAAGGAATGCGCGACTGTCATCAGCAAACCAAAAAAGACGGCCGTTCCCCCAACGAAGCACGCGGTGTAGGCTGCTACCTTTCGCGTCCAGCTTCCGGGTTGGCGCGTCAAGAATGCGAAGGCAATAACCACGGGGTCGATTACGATCCCTGAGTACGCCGTCGCATTGGCCAGAGCCAGGGATGCCGCTGCCGCGATCATAAATGTACCACTCCTGTGGCGGAAACCAGCCTGCACGATAAACCAAGCCGAGAGTGCCGTCAGCAGCACCGACAGGGGATCGAAGGTTGCGAAGGCCAACCGGATGGCCGGTTCACTCAATGCCCAGAGTGCAGCGGAGAAAATTGCGCCTCTACGTCCAATCAGCCGGAACGCCGTAAGGTACAACAGGACCGTCGCGCCAATCATGAATGTCAGCGAGAGGATTCTCGCTCCTGCGAGCCCGCCGATGTTATCGGCAAGGGCGCCGAGCGGAGGATAGATGATAGGCGATCCCGAAAAAAGCTTTTCTGCGTAAGCCGACGGCCATGACGTTCCGTGCAACCAGTGTGCGATCTCAAGATGACCGAGCCAGACGTAGTCTGCCTCATCTATGTAAGCCGTGTTGCTCCAGACAAGGCTCAGCGATAGAGCAGCCTGGACGGCGCATATGGCCGTCAATGGATGCACAAGAAGCCGCAGGCGGGGATTCTGGCTTAGCGGAGCCGGACGCGACGTACTGGCGGCAGGATATTGTTGCCAGGCCGTGGATGGCATGGCGGCGCTCACGTCTGCTCCTTCTTCCAGATCGCATAGATACCGTAGTTATGGGTACCTGAGATATTACTCGTGCTATAGTCTCCATTTCCAGAGAGACTATATTGCCTGTCCGTTTCAATTGCTAGCGTTAGTGCAGCCAGCCCAGGCTCCCCGGAGTTTTCTCCGACTACGCTCAGCAGTTGCTGCTGATAAGTGCGCGTATTTGGTGAAGGCAGCAAAATACTCTGCGGTAGTTGCACCGCAGAGAATGTTGTCGCGTAGAAGACCACTATTACTCCGTAGTTCTGGTTGCGCAGCGCCGTAGGGTAGTAACTGCCGAAATTCGTCGGTGAGATCGGCGGGTTAAGTGACAGCGCTTCGTTCCAGCGAGTCCATTCATCGCCCTGCGGGGCGTAATATTTAGCGATACTGGCCTCGAGTGAAGGTACGTAAAAGGGTCCCTGACTGTGCGCCGCGGAAAGTTCGAAATCTTCGACGAATTTGCTGGAATTGGGCCATGAATGGAAACGTTGCCAGGCTGCTTGCCAGCTAGCGATAGTCGGGTAGACAAACGCCGCTGTGCAGCAGAGTGCTGCGAGCGTTTTTCTGGACCCAGGCAGCCATCTGATGAACTTACTGCATGCATAGCCGGCCACGATGGCAGCGAACCAGATTCCGTAGGCAAGGTGCTTGTCGATGGTCGATGGAGTTTGATGATGAAATTGCATAACCATGAAGGTGGCGAAGCACAGGCCTCCGAGCAATGCAACATGGTTTCTGTTTTTGGCTTGAAGAGTAGCAAGGCCTCCGATCAATGCTAGGCCCAAGATCAGTGCTGAATATCCCCAGATCTCGGCGAGTACTGAAGAGCCGCTTTGATAATCGGAGTGATTTGCCGTGAACACGGTCGAGAGCCCAGGCCATGAACGTGATGCGGTCATCACCAGGCCAAAGGACAGTGTCCATGCCCCGGCGAACCAACCGGTACAAGACACTGACTGCTGCGGCGGCAGGAGGATTTGCCAGGCGAGAAACGCGAACGCGATCACTACCGGATCGATGACGATGCCCGCGTACGCCGACATGTTGGCTAGGGCAAGAGCGACCGCTGCGGCAGCGACGAACTCGCCGCGGCGGCGACGGTAGCCTGCCTGCACGATTAGCCATGCCGAGAGCGCGGTCAGAAGGACGGACAGAGGGTCAATGGTCGCGAATGCCAGCCGCAGCGCGGGCTCGCTGAGCGCCCAAAGGGCAGCGGCGAAGAGGGCTCCGGTGCGGCCGATCAGCCTGGACGCCGTGAGATAGAGCAGGACGGTCGCCATCAGCATGAAAGCCAGCGAAAGGATCCGCGCGCCGGCCAGACCGCCGATGCTGTTAGCCAGAGCGCCGAGCGGCGGGTACAGAACCGGCGATCCGGGGAAGGTCCGGTAGGCGTACACCGACGGCCATGATGTCCCGTGCAGCCAGTGCGCGAGCTCAAGACGACCGACCCAGAGGTAAGCCGCCTCATCTGTGTACGCCGTGTTGCTCCAGACGAGGGTCAGGGAAAGGGCGGCCTGCACGGTGCAGATAGCTATCAACGGATGGAGCAGGCGCCGCCGCGGACGTCCCGCGGGTTCTCCGGCATGCCATTCAGCGGCCGGGGAGGCGACGGCAGGGGGCGCCGTCGCCGTGGCCGTGGGGTCTGATCGCATCAGGTTCGACACGAGTCCGATGGTGAAGATCGAACCGAGGACCAGCCCGACGACTGGGTAGACCACGCTCTCCAGGCTGCGCGAGCGGACGACCTGATGCACGGCGAGCACGGCGGCGCCGCCCAGCACGAGCGCGGCGACGAGGGAACTGTAGCCGTAGGCGGCAGCAACAACGGCGCTGGTGATTCCCATGGCTGCCGCGAGCGGCAAGACGGTGGCCTGGCGCTGGCGGCGTCTGGCGAGCGGGCTCTCCATATGAGCGCGGATGAAGTAGGCGCATCCCCTTGACGAGCGCCGGTACTCCCTGGCTAGCGCGCGGATACCGCGACGGTGGTGGTGCCAGCCGAAAAGGTCCTGGCAGACGCGAGTCTGGTGCCCGGCCATGGACACACGCCAGAACCATTCGTAATCCTCATAGCTGCCGTGCGACCACAACGGATCGATGGGGCAGTCGTCATACAGTTCGCGAGTGAACAGGACGTTGGCCAGGATCGGCGGCTTGCGCCCGCGCGCGCCGAAATCCGCGCTGGTGACGGTGTACGACTCCGCGATGCGGGGCGTCTTGGCGCCGATCCAGGTGCTGTCGGTGTAACGACCCCAGAAGGTGTCGTGAAACGACTTCATGCCGCCCGCTACGCAACTGACGCCACTTTCCTCAAGCGCAGCGACCGCCCGGCTCATCCAGTCGTCCGGGAGCACTATGTCGCTGTCCACCAGCGCGATAACGGGACCCGAGGCCATCGCCACGGCCATGTGCCGCTTATAGTTCGCGTCGCGCATTCCAGGCGGCGTCTCTACTTCCCAGATCGACACCCTCGGATCATCAAGGCCGGCCAGCCCGGTCCAGGTGGAATCTCCTGGCGAGCCGATCAGGATGATGTCGCGGAGACCGGGGTAGTCCTGGTCAAGCAGGGATTGCACGGCGGGCCAGATAGTGTCCTCATTGCCCCGGCACGGGATGACGACGCTGACTTCTGGCCTGGGATGGTCCCTGGCCAGAACGGGGACGGCCGGGGCCGCAGGCTCGGCGGGTCGCGTCCGACCTGGTATGAACACGAGGCGGTCGCCTGCGACATAGTTGACAACTGTAAACACGGCCGTCAGCACCACATTGGCGACGAGATAGTTCATGCCCAGCCGGAGCAGCCCTGCATACAGTGCCAGGTTGAGCGCGATCGTTACCGTCTTCTGGATATTGAAGCGGGCAAAGGCCAGCCCGAACGGGACGTCGCGGTCACGCCAGGTAAGCCAGCGGTTCAGCAGGAAGCTCGTCTCCACTGACACAACCGCCTGGATCGCATAGGAAACCAGGGGCAGCACGTGCCCGTCACCGGTGAGCGCGGCCTGGAGGCCAAACCCCAGCAGGAAGACGAATCCTCCGATCGCGCTGAAGACCACGAATCGCGCGGCACGGCGTTTCAAGTAGGGCGGTGGGGGGGCCGCATGCCTACCACGCCTGGTCGGCCGGCCTGCTCCCTGCTCACCTCGTGATTGCGCCCGTGATGCAGACTCCACGACGGCTACATCCGGGTCCGCGACCAAGGCTTCGAGCAGAGTCGGCGTTGGCCCGGTGTGCGCCGCAGATTCCTGCCCGTGACTTTCCGTCGGGCTGAGCGTGGTCGACCGCAGCATCTGCAGTCCGTCAGCAGGTGTGGCAGGAAGTTCGGTGGGTGTCAGCCCGTCCGGGAACCCGCCGCGTACGTGGAGTGCTCGCGGCGGGGCGGAGCGATGCCCCTTCGAATGTTGGGTGTCAGTCAAAACCTCAGGGCCTCCCGACCGACGTGCTTCGCCTCGCCACCCTCAGCGGCCAGCCGTTCATGATGCAGGCCTGGTGTAGGTACTGCTGGCACCCTTGCGAAATGCGGCGAATGCCGCGGGAGTGCTGATGCCGAAGCCCTGGCCTGTGGCATCTGTCGTGTCGAACCACACGAACCCGAGCAGCCCGTATGCCTGAATGCCGGCGAAAGCGTCGGCGATCTTCGCCGGCTGGCCTGAGCTAGCAGTCGCGCCTGTCTCGGCGATGAGTATCGGGTCGCGGGTAAGTTCCTTCACTTCGCCGATAGTTGGCCCGAACAACGGGGCGAATTGCCAGTTGGGCTTGAGGTAGTAACCGTCGATCCCCACCCAGTTGACGTAGGAACTGCCGGGCCACCAGCGAGCTGGCGACGGGATTCTGCCTTTCTGCGTGTTGTTGACGATGTTGACCGTCCACATCCATGTAACGTTCCGGACCTCGAGCGCCCGAAATAGCGTCACTATGTACCGCCAGGCCGCTTTGAAGGTCGCCGGGCTCGTATTCCCGTAACCCCATTTGTACCAGCTGCCGTTCATCTCGTGGCCGAAGCTGAGGATGACCGGATGGCCGTAAGCGCGCACGGCCTCGGCGTAAGCGGTCAGGTATCCGTCGTACTTGCCCGTCGCGATCGCGGAAATGCTGATGTTGGTCGGATCCATCTGCACGAGTGGCACCGCGCCGTTCTTGGCCGCCGTAGTCGCGAAGCTAGTCTGGAACGGCACGAACCATCCGCTGTAGTACATGACCAAATCTGGACTTGCCCCGGTCGCGCTCGTGAAGGCTGTTACGCCGCTGTACGAGGCAGGCGCTCCGTCGGCATAGACCCCAAGGTAGGACTGGGGCGTAGTGGGGAGGTTGACCGGCAGCGGCCCGACGGAATCCGACGACTTGTTGTAGAGGCTGACACCCGCCACGATCGCCGCCGCAGCAAGGATGGCCACGACAGTCGTGAGAAGTCTCCTGTGGCCGGGTCGGCCCTCGCCGCTGCGATGCTTCATAGATTCATTCCTTCCGTAATTCCGCTGCGGCTAGAGAGTGTCGCGGGTACCATCCCGAAAATCAGGCACGCACGCAGGTATCTCATGCCGGTATCTCCGTCGTCTTAACGCGCTTCCAGACTCCCTTGCTGGGAGTCAGCAACGGCGCCAGCATGTAAAGCTGCACGCCGCCCAGGATCTCCGTCGCCCAGTACGGGCGCCAGCCGTACTGATGCACCCGCAGGGCCAGGCCCGCCCAGAGGAGGGTCAGAAATATCGCGACCCAGCTGCAAAGGATCCGGTTTACCATGACCGGAACCTGTCCCCGGTCTGGCGAGGCGCCGGTTGGGACCCATTCGGCGACACGCCCCCGGATCGCGTACCAGATCGAATACACGTGACAGCACGCGTTGATCATGCATACCCGATAAATGGTAGGGCGCCAGCCTCGGCTCAGCATGGGGAACACAAAAAGAGTAGCTGCGAGCGCGGGCAGGAGCGGCAGGTAATTGTGCGGGTAAATGTGCCCGGGATAGAACCAGATCATCGTCAGCGTGGGGAACGGGCCGGTGAGCAGCAACGCAGCCGATGACATGTAATAGAGAAATGCTGCCCAGAAGGCGGCTCGTTGCTTCCAGTTGTACGGTGCCTCCACGAAATGCTTATCGATCATTACCATCATCGAGGATCGGCACCAGCGGGCTTGCTGGTTCGCCAGGGACGGGAAGTCGATAGGTGCCACGCCGGTGGCCAGGCAGAGGGGCAGATAACGGGTTTCGTGGCCGGCCCAGGCGAGTTTGACTCCAGAGTGGACGTCCTCACCGATCGGTACCCATGCGAAGCCGCCTGCAGCTACGACGGCGGCGCGGCGGTAAACCAGGTTGGTGCCCGCGCAGATTGCCGCCCGGTAACGGTCTCTAGCTGGCTGGATAAATTGGAAAAAGATGTTCTGCAGGGTTCCCGCGTAGCGCTGGATGTAAGAAAATGTCCGGCGGCCGACATCGTAATACTGAGCTGTCTGGACAATTCCGACCTTGGGGTCGGAGAAATAGGGCATCGTCTCGTAGAGGAATTCCGGGCGGACCGCAAAATCGGCATCGATCACCACGATGAAGTCCCCGGCACTGATGGTGAGGGCGTAGCTAAGGTTACCGGCTTTCTTCATCACGCCAGGGTCAGGACGCACGATGTACCGGAATTGGTAGTGGTCCGCAAGGTCGCGTACGGGCTCCCGGACGGAATCATCAAGTACGTAGACAGCCTTGGGGCCGTCCCATTTAAGTTTGCTCACGTAGCGGAAGGTGTTGTTCAGCACAGCTAGCGGCTCACCGCAGCTGGGCAGGAAAACATCTACCGTCTCGCCATCCTCCCGGTAGCTGGCTACGGTGGCCTGGTGCTCCGCCAGGGTAAGCCTCGGACGCCCCATTCGCAGCCAGAAGTTCACCGCGACGGGCGGCACCATGACCATGAGCAGCAGCCACATAACCGGCGTGACAAGCCAGGCGCGCTCGGCCACGTGGATGTATCCGTACAGCACGCCCGCGGATGCGATAAGCAGCCACGCGAACACCCAGCGGCGCGGGCTGCCGAAATACTTGTACTTTTCCCGGTCCCTAGGAGGCCGGGGCAGGTAAATTTGCTGCACCTGCTCGGCAATCAAGGGCTTAGTAGCGGTCAAGATTACCCCCGGATTGCGGATTTGATGCCGGCGTCCGTGATGCCCAGATGGTAAACCGGCCGGTCCGTGTTAGGACGTAGTAGCCGCCCGCATGGCGCATGTCGGCGGTGATCTGTGTGTCGGTAGTCACGGTGTCCCCGAAGTTGAGGATCACCAGCGAGAAGTAGTGGTCATCGATCGCGGTCGTATAGGAGGACGCTCCAGGGCTTATTCCTTGATAGCTGAAGTAGTAGGTGCTTGACCAACGCTGCCAGGGAACTTCAGCACGCAGGTAATAGGCCTCAACGTCGTAGTCTTCCGCCAGGTACTCGCCCGGGTGATAACGGACTGCCGAGTGGAGGGCCTTGACGACCCCGGCCGCGTTCGGCCAAACATTATGAAGGGCGGCCGCCTGTCCCATTGAGCCGAATAGCGTGGAGGCGACTATGGGTATGGCCATAACTGCTGCCCAGCCCCGGCCAGGGTCCACCCTGCTGAGCCGGGCCATGGCGTAACCCGCTGCGATCGCAGCGAACCAGGCGCCAAACACCACATGCTTCTGCAGGCTGACCGTGGTATGGATCCTGGCTTGCTCAGCCGGGACGAGCAGGGCGGCGGCCGCGAGGAGGGCCGGCAGAAATTTACCGCGCGATTTGCTGCGGCCGGCCAGCACCGCGCCAAGGACAGCGAGGACCACAATCAGGCTTGTCCAGACGTACGCGCTCCTCAGAACCGTCGCCACGGGGACGTTCGACTGGGGACGCGAAAGGGTGCTTGTCGTGATGCCCAGCCAGTATTCTCGTCCGCCAGCGACGATAACGGCGAAGACCGGCACGAACCACGAGCAAAGCATGGTGAGGACCGCGGTCAGCCACGCAGCACCCCCGTGCTGCCGCCATACTGCCACCGCCACGGCAATGAGTACGACCGGAGTGAACAGGGCGGTTGCGTACTTCACGGCGTCAGCTACGGCCAGGGTAACGCCAGCGGTTATGAGAAGAGCTGTCCTTGTCCGGGACCGGCAGTCCGCAGACCGGACACCTAGCCATGTGGCTAGAGCGAGCAGAAACAACGCCATCGCGTCGAAGGTCGCGAAGGCGCCAAGGAACTGCGTGCCAGCGAGGGTAGCGAACAATCCCGCCGCCAGGAGTGCAGCCCGCCGCCCGTACAGCCGGACGGTCGTGGCCCACAGCAGGCTCGTGATCCCCAGCATGAAGAGCAGCGACAGAATGCGGGCGGCAGCAAGGCCGCCAATGCTGTCGGCGAGAGCGCCAAGTGGCGGGTAGATCACGGGCGCGCCGGAAAAGTACGCGGGAAAGTTCGGTATCGGCGCCTGGTGCAGCCAGTGAGCCCATTCCAGATGCCCGGCCCGCAGGTAGAGAGCCTCGTCCTGAAATGCCGTGTCAGACCAGATGAGCCGGAGGGACAGAGCGCCCTGCACGGCCAGGACCACCAACAGCGGCCAGCGCGCAGCCGACAGGCTGCGCTTGTCGGCCCACCGGCTGCGCCTGCCGGGCTGCTCGGAGCATCGTGCTATCGGCCCCTGGCCATCGTGATCCCGGGTAAGGGCACTAGGGACCGGCATAGCTTGCGGCAGCCCGACATCGACCAGAGGCCCGGCTGCTTCGAAGTGCCTGGCCTTCCCCGGCGCAGGCTGGCTGCCGAGCAGCGTCGGTTGCAGTTGGTCTTCTTGGCTCATGATGTCTTCAGTCCTGGCCTAGCCACCCAGAGGATTTGGCGCTAGGTCCTCACGGGCGCTCAGCCTGAACGGGACGTAGGCCTGGCTGTCGCCTTCGATTCGCCAGTCCTGGCCGTTTTTGACGACGCCCTGCTGGTCCTTGTCGAACCACACCAGCCCGAGCGTGTTAGCCGTCACCATCCCGCTGAACAGGTCATGGATATTGACGAACGGGTCTGCGTCAGCTGCCACGGCGGTCTCCGACAACAGGATCGGCCTGGTAGTGAGCGCTCGGACCTGGGTAATCGTCTTGCCGAACACGCTCTTGAAGGTGTCGGAAGATTGATAGTAGTAGCCGTCGATGCCGACCCAGCTGACGTATTTCGGGCCCGGCCACCATGAGGCGATCGGGCCGGTGTAATGCGGCTCATCCGCCTGGATCGTCCACAGCCACGTGACGTTGCCGGCGCCCTCACGGCGGAACAGCGTCACGATGTGCTTCCACGCCGCCACGAACGTCGACGGCGAGCCATGCTCGTATCCCCACTGGGTCCAGTTGGCGTTCATCTCGTGCCCGAATCCGATGACCACGGCGTGACTGAAGTCCCGGACGCTGTCGGCATAGGAGCGCAGATAATCGTCATCGAGGCCGGCGGCGATCCCCGCGACGGACGCGTCGGTCGGATCGATTTGCACGAACGGGATAGCGCCGTGCTGGTGAATCATCTCCGCGAATGACGTGTCGAACGGCTCCAGCCAGCCGCTGTAATAGCCGACAAGGTTCGGCTGCCTGTTCGCCGCCTTTGCGAACTCGGCGATCGGAGCGTAACTAGGGGGCGCCCCAGGCTCGAAGACACCCAGGTAGGAAGCCAATGCGGGCGTCAGGGAGGCGTGCGCCGGCGGGTGTTGCGGTGAAGATCTGACCAGCCGGCTACCCGTCACGGCAACGGCGACCGCGGCGAGCGCGAGAGCCAGGATCATCACCAGGCGGGACCTCATGCCGCGTTGCCCCCGGGGAAGATAACGCGGCTCACGACGGCGAGATTAAGCGCGCCGAACAGCAACAGGACCGCGAACTGCGGGGAACCCAGGGTCGCCGTCCGCCAGATGGCCAGCGCCAGCCACAGGACGGCCGCGCTGCCGCTCCAGTACGTGACACCGATCCGAAAGCGCCGCAGCGAACTCCCCGGCGTTCGGGTCGGATGCCAGCTCATCGACTTGCCCCAGGCGCCATCCCAGATAGCGAACACGTGCGCCCAGCCGCGGGCGATGCCCAGCGGCCATACCCCGGGCCCGAAGCGGGAACGATGCCACAGCGGATACAGCACGAACCCGGTGAACATCGCGGGGAGCAGGGCGACGAAGTTCCGCAGCTTGACCTGGCCGGGGAGAAAAGCCAGCATGACGATGGGGATGATGGGCCCGAAGAACGTGAGCAGGGCGGTGTAGGCGTAGTACAAGAACCCCGAGATATAGGTCAGCCGGGCCGGGAGCCGCATGGGGATCGCCCACAGCCGCCAGGAGAACACGATGCCGACGTTCCCCGAACACCAGCGGTACTGCTGACGCACGAAAGCATCGAGATTGTCGGGGCAAATCCCGGTCGAGAGCAGAATCGGGATGTAGGTCACAGACCAGCCGGCCCGGCGCACGTCAAGCCCGGTATGCACGTCCTCGGCGTAGGGGATGAGTGTCGGGCCACCGAAGGGCTCCAGCGCGGTCCGCCGGTAGACCGCGGAGGTCCCGCAGCAGACAGCCGCGTCCAGCCGGTTGCGGGCCACCTGAACGGTCCGGTAGAACACTTCCTGGATGGGACCCGCGGCCCGCTCGATCCACGTTTGCTCTGGGCTGCTCCTGAAATACTGGGGACTCTGCACGATCGCGATCGCGGGATCGCCCATGTAGGGGAGCGTCTCGGCGAGGAAGTCGCGACGTGGCGCGAAATCCGCGTCCAGGATGACCAGGTACTCCGCGCTGGTTTGGGAGAACGCGTAGCGCAGGTTGCCGGCCTTCTTGCCGGCGGGCCAGTCCGGCCGGTGGATGTAGCGAAAACCGAAGGACTCGGCCATGAAGCGGGCTTCGCTGGACGGCCCGTCATCCAGGACATAGGGTCGCGCTTCGCCCGGGTAGTCCTCGATGAGACCCAGCACGGCGGTCCAGGTATTGCGGAGCAACTCGATCGGCTCGCCGCAAATGGGCAGGTAGATATCCACGTCCGGATAGGACGTCGGGTGCCACGCCTGGATGCGGGCCTGATGTGCGGCGAGGTCGAACCCGGCTCCGGTGAAATTCACCGGCAGGCTGATCGCCTGGTAGATGACGTAGGTGGCGGTGAAGAAAATGAACGGTGACAGCGCGAGGTCATTTGCCTCGAACCTGAGCTGGCTGAAGATGAGGCAACCCGAGCCGAGAAGGATGATCGTCGTCAGGTACAGCAGGTTCCGCTGGATGTAGGAGTATTTCTCAACGTCATCCGGGGGCGGCGGCGGGACCAGGCCGCAGCGCTTGTGCCGTCGGCCGATGAGGGTAATCGGTCTCGCGATCGTTCCGGGAGGAGCCTGCGGGCTGCTCACGACGGCCGCTCGCGCCAGATCAGGTACTTGCCGAGCGCCGGGCCACGGGGGCCAGGCCCGTATGGGGCGAGCTGGGGGCTGCCGTAGTGACGGCTGCGCTTTACGTCCGCGGCGATCTTGTTGTCCAGGGACACCGTGTCGGAGAAGCTCAGCGCGATCAGGGAAAAGTAGGCAGGAACCGGATAAGGCGGGATGTAATCGGCGAAGATACCAGCGTTGCCGGGTCCGACAATCCCCGCTTTATCACTCGGGCCGCCGGTCGGGATCCCTCCCGGCCCGATGATGTTTCGTGTGCTCGACCATTGCGTCCACGAACTCCCGACGTGCAGGTAGTACTCCGCTATGGAAGGGTCCTCGACCAGGAAGTGCCCGGTGTCGTGATCGACCAGCGGACGGAGGAGCGCTATAAACGCGGAGGAGTTCGGCCAGCTGGTGGAGAACGCCTGCGACTGGTCGGCGCCGAGTGAGGCGGGAAAGGAAAGCGCGATTACGCAAGCCCCGACGGTGATGGCCCGCATGTTCCCCACGGGCGCCGCGGCGACGAACTTGTCTATGGCGTAGCCCGCGGCGATGGCGGCGAACCAGGCACCCAGGTCTACGTGCTTGTTCAGCGAGTCGGTGGTGTGCAGGCTCGCTTGCTCAAGAGGCACGAGCAGAGCGGCGGCGGCCAGGAGCGTCAGCTGCCACGTCTGCGCGCGGCGGGGCAGGATGACCCAGCTGGCGATGACGCCGCCCAGAGCGGCCACGACGATGACCGCGGTCCAGGACCAGGAACTGCCAAGAACGGACAGCGCGCTGTCCGTACCGCCGGCCCGGGCCAGCGTTGTCTGTTCGACCCCGTGCAGGTAGCGGCTGCCGCCGATCAGCAAGCCCAGCGTGATCAGCAGGGCCACGATAGCCAGGAGGGACAGGGCTCGGCCGGCGGCGAGCCTGCCGCCTGGCTTCGGGAAAGCGATGACCAGGGCCAGCAGGACCACGATGGGGTCAAACAGCGCGGACGAATAGGAGGTAGCGTTGGCCACCGCTAGCGTGACCCCGGCCGCTAGCATCCAGACGGTCGCGTCCGGCCGATCCCCGGCTTTGACCACCAGCCAGGCCGCCAGCGCGATCAGGAACAGCCCCATGGCGTCATAGGTGGCGAACGCGCCCAGGTGCAGCGTCGGGCCGAGGACCGCGAACAACGCGGTGGCAAAGAAGGCGGCCCGCTGCCCGTGCAGCCGGTTAGTCGTGGACCACAGCACGACGGTTGCCCCCAGCATGAAGACGAGGGACAAGATCCGGGCCGCAGTCAGGCCTCCGACACTATCTGCCAGGGCGCCAAGCGGTGGATAGATGACCGGCGATCCGGAGAAGTACGACGGGAACGGCGGTAGCGGGGTGCCGTGCAGCAGGTGCCCCCACTCCAGGTGCCCGGCCCACAGGTACGTCGCCTCATCCTCGAACGCCGTGTCAGCCCGAACGAGCCTGAGCGAAAGGAGCGCCTGGACAGCAAGGATGGCGGCCAGGGGCCAGCTGCCACCCAGACGCTGCCACGCCGAGCGGCCCACCCGGTGCGAGGCAGCAGCCGTCTCTTCCGGAAGCCGCGAGGCAACAGCCCCGGCTTCCGGGTCGGCCGCGGCCGACGCGGAAGGCTGCGCCGACCGGTGCGTCGCTGGGCCAAGGTCCATAAATGGCACCTGCCTGTGATCAAAGGCATGCCAAGGGGTGCACGGTAACCCCCCCGCAGCTCACTTAAAGTAGTGGATGTGTCACTTAACGCAACGCTGCCGTACGAAAAGAGACACCGCAAACCAGACGGTAACGGTAGGTTCGCTCGCACGGGGGGTGTTCCGCGAATTTGGCCGAAAGTCTCCCCGATCGCATCCGGCACGCGGAGTCGGCTTCCTACGCTGGTCCGATGTCTGCATAATAACCATCACAATTCGTAATCTCGCTTGAATAGCCGTTGATCCTGTGCTGCGCTATACCGGGCGGTTCGCGACGTCCCGATGTGCGTACCGTGCAGGGGGTTTGACGGGTATGGGAGATGACGACCGCAGCAGGCACTTGCCGCAGCGGGTACGAGGTGCGGCCCGAGATGGGTCGGCGTCTTCAGGGCCACCTGTGCTGTCGGAGGAAATGCGGCAGCGCATCCAGGCTGCGGTAAGGGCAGAGCGGGCGGCGGCGACCGGACAGGACCAGGAGCATCCGGCCGAGCCGCCGCGGCGCGGTGCCGCATCGGAGCCTGCGGGCGGCTCTAGGAGTCCGGTCGAGGAAAAGATCGAAAAGGTCAACGGCGAGCAGAAAAGTCCTGTTCGGTCTAAGCCTGCCGTTAAGGATGAGCACGAAGTTGAGCCTGGGCGCCGCGTTAAAGGCGGGCACGCAGTGAAGCGTGAGCGCATCGTTAATGCGAGCTCTGCCGTTAAGCCCGGCCATGCGATCACGCGTGAGCCCGCTCAAAGGTCCCGAGCCGACGGGAAAGGGCCGGAGTCCAAGCCCGACGGGAAAGCGCCAGCGGACCATAAATCTGCCTTGTCCGTCGAGGTCAGGCCAACACCGCCGGACAACAGGACGCAGGGAGGACCGGGCCCCCGGCGCTTCGGCAAGGTGCGCATGGCCGCCTTCGCGCTTGTCCTCGTAGCGGCCGGGTCGTTGATCACGGCGGTGTCCTTGCACATCGCGGACTCATCAGGCGGCGGCGGCGCGGCTAGCGCCGCCGCCATGCAAGGTCAGGAGGCCGCCACGCGCCTTCAGGCGGCGAGCTGGGTGGCCCGGCAAGTTGACCTGGCCGACGTCGTGTCGTGCGATCACGTGATGTGCGCTGCGCTGAGGACAGCCGGCTTTCCTGCGGGCAACCTGCTCGTGCTCGAGCCGACGTCGAATCCTCCTGTCACCTCGGCTGTGGTCGTCGTGACGGCGGCCGTCCGCAGCATGTTCGGCAGCAACATCGACGCTGCCTGGGCACCGGATGTCCTCGCGTCCTTTGGCTCCGGGGCTGCGGCGGTCAGTATCCGCGTGATCGCACCCCACGGCGCCTTGGCCTACCACTCCGCGCTCAGCGCAGGCGTGGCAAGCCGGATAAAGGAGGGGACCGGGTTGCTGGGCAACAGTCTGATCCAGCTCTCCCCCGCAGCCAAGAAACAGTTGGGCGCCGGACAGGTTGACCCACGGCTTGATGTGGCGCTCGCGGACATGGCCAGCGAACAGCCGATCTCTGTCATACGGTTTGAGAATACTGGTCCAGGTGTCAGCACCGACCTCCCACTGCGGTTCGCCGATCTAGCCGTGAACGGTAACCCCGCGCACATGAGCAACTCCTCGTATGTGAGCGCCATGCGTGCTTTTCTCAGCAGCTCGGATAGCCAGCTTGACGCACCGGTCAGCGGCCAGACGGCCCTTTCGGGTGGCCAAGACATTTTCCGGGTCGAATGCGCCGCGCCGAGCCCGCCCGACTGAATCGGCAATCCGGTACCCCCGTGACGGCGCGGCCTCAGACTTACGAGTCAAAGCCCAGGCCGGCCGCGTCCAGGGCCCGCAGCCACAGGTTCCTGCGGCCGAACTGGCGGTCGGCCTGGGCCAGGGACCACCGGGTGGCCTGAACGCCCAGGTAGGCGAACGGCTCGGGCGGGAAGGGAATCGGCTTGCTGCGGACGAGTTCCAGCTCGGTCAGCTCCGTCCGCTCGCCGCTCAGCAGGTCGAGCATGACCCGGGCGCCGAACCTGCTCGCGCCCACGCCGAGCCCGGTGTAGCCGAGCGCGT
>Ga0302324_100009448_pt1 | contig 20385 bp, 18 predicted proteins | sample Palsa_T0_1_FD_201949 | JGI IMG/M metagenome (GOLD analysis project Ga0302324, IMG submission 201949) | Peat permafrost microbial communities from Stordalen Mire near Abisko, Sweden - Palsa_T0_1 | ecosystem: Environmental > Terrestrial > Soil > Palsa > Peat permafrost | place: Sweden: Abisko...
CGCGCCCTTTGTAGGGCGTGGGAACCGCGTGCGTATCCCACGCGCCGCCCCAGGGATACAAGCGTCCGTCCGTGCCTTGCGCCGCGTATTGCCATTCCCACTCATGTGGCAGACGCTTGCCCGCCCAAGCGGCGTAAGCCCGCGCGTCCTCCATCGACACCCAGGTGACCGGCTTGTTTGCCCAACCGTCGGGATAGGCTCCGTTTCGCCAGTCTTTCAGGAAATTGTGGTCGTCGCGCGGACGATATTGCGTGGCCTCCAGAAACTTCTTGAAAGCCGCATTTGTCACTGGATATTTGTCGATGTAAAACGATCTCACGGAGATCGCATGGCGGTGTCCGCGGCGCGGCGCGTCCTCCCAGGGATACTGCACGTCCAGCCCGATCCAGTTGGACCCCTCGATCTCGATGCCGGTAACCTGGAAATCGAATCCTCCAGCGGGTATGTGCACCATATCCGGTGCCGTTCCGGCAAGCGCTTTCGCCGGCGGGATCTCCACCATCCGCTGCGGCAGAAACCTCCATTCGCTCGACAGGCTCGCCAGCGGCACAGCCGCCCATTGCCGCATCTGGGCCAGGGCGGCCTCCAGCTTCGGCGGATCCCCGTCCGGCGCCACCGCCAGGATCGCGCCGAATCCTTTCGCCTCCAGGGCAAAGGTCAATACCGCGTTCTCCCCGCTCTTGCGCGGAGTCAACTCCACGCCGTTCCACACATCGTAGTACCGCGCGCCCGGCTGCAGCCGCACCTCAATCTGCTCGCCTCCGACGTCATATTCGTTGCGATTAACGACTGTCCAGAGCGTGCGACCCTCGCCGGGAAAGCGCGTCGCATAGACGCCGTACTGTAAAGTCGGCGCGTATGGTTCCCAGTCGCGGCTCACCAGCAGGTCCGCGAACTGGCGTTCCAAGTAGGCCACGCGCCGCAAGGCTTCCGCATCCCGCGGCGCGATCTGGTTCCAGATGCCCCAGATATTCTCCCAGCTCTCGTAGCCGACGCCATTGAAGAACGCGGCTTGCAGATTGTCAGTCTTGTCGCGCGCCCAACGGTCGCAGACGTTGATCATGTGCCGAGGTTCCAGCCATTTCAGCTTGCTGACCAGAGGCGCGAATGGATACTTCCAGTAGCCCCAGCTCTGGTTGTTCCACATCAATTGCTCGTCGGCGCGCGGCGACCCTTCGGGCTCCAGCACCACCGGATGGCCGGTCTGGTCGGAGGCCGTCCGGTAGGCGCGTGGAATCCCGTCGAAGGTATCGCCGTTAATGCCATCGGCGCCGATCTCGGCCATAAGTTGGGCGGCCGCATTCCAGTAGGGTTGCCCCACGTCGCGCGTTCCGGTATCCCACGGCATAGTTGGAAAGAAGACCCGCACGCCGTGCCGGTGGAAATCTTCCACCATCTGGCGCAGGGCGGGCACGCCGCCGGGCAGGTCGTGGGCCAGGTCCCACTGATTGCGGTTGTCGATGCCGATATTCGGATAAACCGGCCAGATCAGCAGGCTATCGATGCCGCCGTAGCGTTTATTCACGTCGTCCAGATAGCGATCGACCGTATACTCACCGGCTGCCGGATCGTAGAAGAAGCGCTCTTCGGCCATCGTCTGGGGCTGGATGAAGTTGCGCTGGGCCCACAAGAGTTCCGGCCGGCGATATTCGGCATCGTCGTAGCCCATGCGGATGAGGCGCTCGCGCCGCCACTGGCGCAGATCGTTGAGCCAGGCTTGGTGTTCGCCGGCCGCCGCCATCTGCCATTCGCTCAAGTCCGCCACCCAATCGGGGGTGGACCCGCGGCCAGGACCGGGAATCTGGCTTCCATCGGGCGGATAGCGGGTATCCTGCCCCATCAGGGCGAGCGAGAATGCGAAGAAAACACCGAGAAATCCCTTCATCACCGTAGAACATATCACGCTGGGCCGATGGTAATTAAGATTTCGTAATGCCAGGCGACCCGGTAAAGTTTGCACACCCAGTAAGAAAGTGTGCGATTTGTCACCGGCAGCAGCACGTAAGTGATTGACGATATAAGCAAGTTAAGATCGGCGTGATAATTGCACCGCGAGACAACCGAGGACTTTATGACACGCACCATTCTCAGCGCAGGTGTAGTAGCAGCGACGCTCTTAACCGGCGGTTGCGCTACCAAGAAATACGTACAGACCACAACCGCGCCGATCCAGGCAAAGGTGGACCAGGTCGGCGACCAAACGACCAAAAACGGTCAGGCCATCGACAAGACCCGGACTGATCTGTCGGGGGATATCAAGAACGTGGACGACAAGGCCACCACCGGCATCAGCGGCGCGAAAGAAATTGGGATGACGGCCCAAAACAGCGCCCGCGACGCTATGAGCAAGGCCAACCAGGCTTCGGATCTGGCAGGCAAGGATTCCGAAGAGATCAGCAGCCTGCGCAAGGTGGTTTCCAATCTGGACGATTACAAGCAGGTGGCGGATTTGACCATTCCATTCGCGTTCAACAAATACACACTGACCGAAAAGGATCGCGCGGACTTGGACAACATGGTGGCTAACGCAACGAAGAACAAACGGTACTTTATCGCCGTGGAAGGCTTTACCGACCGCACTGGCTCGCGCGAGTACAACGAAACGCTCAGCCGCAAGCGCGCCGATGCCGTGACCGAGTATCTGGTGGCGAAGTATGACATCCCCCTTTTGCGTATTCACATGATCGGGCTAGGCCAGGAGAAGCCGTTGGATGATGGGCATACCCGCGCCGCGCGCGCCAAGAACCGCCGCGTGGAAATCAAGATCTTCAGCGCCGACGAGAGTTACTCAACCTCGCCGCAATCGCAGGTGCAGCCGCAGGGCGCACAGCAACAGGCGCAATCGAATCAACCGCAGCAGTAGAATCGCCGGCTAGCGCAATAGCCGTCGTTCCGCATCGGGTGGGTCTCGTCCGGGACCCGCCCTTTTTTATGCGGGCGAGTCTTGCGGAACCGGCACCGTGCGCAGCGCCCGCCACCAGATATACAATCCCAAGACGACACTAGCCACTTCAAGCAGGGTCCCCGGCACATATAAGCTGCGGGACAACTGTAGCAGCGACTCTCCCATAATGGCGCCTGTAAGCTGGAGTCCCAAGCCGCCGCTAAGCAACAGCAACCGGCGATCGGGGCGGCGCGCGGCCAGCAATAGAGACCACAGGATCAGGTCAAGGACCACCGCGCAGATGTTCAAGTCGCGGCTGACCAATGTCATGCGGCGGTTCAAAGTGCCTTGGCGAATCATGAACGACACGGCCATGATGAGCCCCGCACCCATGACCAGCCAGTGGCGTTCGAGTACCTTTATGGTGGAAGAGCGGGCAGCCTGGTCGATGAAGGCGATCACCACGCAATACACGAGCACATCCAGGATCACTTCGTCATACCAGTAATACATATCGTACAGGGACTTGGTCCCCGCGATCTTTACTACAATTTCCATCACAGTGGAAACTAATAGAGCCAGCGAGTAGGCGAAGACGAACGGGTACTGCCGGTAAGTTCCGCGCAACATGGCGGATATTACCAGGAAGTTCAGCCACAAGCCTATGGCCCAGGCGCTATACTGAAGGGCCTGCTTCATTCCCCTCCACGAGGATGCCCTTCAATTCCCCGGATGTTCCGTGGTGGCGCTGGTCAAGCTGTCTGGCCGTCCCACTGGTGGCGCGGGAAGCTGGGGCTATGGCCTACTTTACCATCCCACGGGTCGGGCGGGAAGCTAGTGCCGTGTGCGACCGCTGCTACCGAACCGCGTGCGCGATCTCGGATAAAGCGGCGATCATCGGCTTTATATCGACTCCCGTCATCATCAGGCCCAAGAGCAGCAATAACAGGGCGATCATGAGAATCATTTTTGCCGTCTCTGGATCGATCCCCTTTGCCGTCCCTGGTTCAATCCTGTTTCGCCTTGCCTTTCCTTTGGTCTTCTCCTGGTTGTAGCCCCTGGCTTCCGGCGCGCTTGGCGGCCGGAGATCGTAGCTTTTTTCATAAGCTCCTCCACTAACGTCGGTTAACATTGCGCTGGGAGACGAGCTTGCGGTACGCTTTAATTGATCTTCCGGTCAACCAAAACGTTGGTCCGCAAGCCAAAACAGTCCCCTTCGGTATCCGATCACTCGCGGTCCGTGCAACCACACGAACGTGGATACTAGGCGCCTGATAGTTCGTAGCTGTCGGGGGACCCTCGCCCTCAAATCTGGGCCTGACTCAATTCCGCCTTCAGAATAGCTTTTGCACCGAGAAATTTATCAGCTAACCAAACGATAGTACTAACTGCCTATCACCCAGGTATTTGGGCCAGCGGATCGGCTTCCGGGCGGCTACAACATTAACCGCGGGGAAACCGCGGTCCCAGCAGTCGCAACTCCGTGTGATCCCTCGCAAATCCCAGGCTTCGCCCCCGGGGTCTCCGGATGTTGGACGTACTGAAAAACGGCCTCTAGGCGCTCATCGAGCATCCAGACTTGCCATCCCACGGGTCGGGCGGGAAACTGGTGCCATGCGCCACCGTGATCGCGGCCTGGCCATCCCACGGGTCGGGCGGAAAACTGGTACCATGCGCAACCTTGCTCGCGGTCTTGCCATCCCATGGGTCGGGCGGGAAACTGGTGCCATGCGCGACCGTGGTCGCGACCTTGCCATCCCACGGGTCGGGCGGGAAGCTGGTGCCGTGTGCGATCTGGGTCGCGGACTTGCCATCCCACGGGTCGGGCGGGAAGCTGGTGCCATGCGCAACCTGGGTCGCGGACTTGCCATCCCACGGGTCGGGCGGGAAGCTGGTGCCATGCGCAACCTGCGTACTTGCCAAGGCGGCGAATCCATAAACAGCCATGCACACCAATATGGCGGCGCATACCGCCACGCGAACCAACCAGCTCTTCGAAAACACGTTCATCTTCAGCTCCTTTGTTGCAAAATACAGCACTAGTAAGGCTACGCCGGCCTTCGTCCAGACAGTCTCCAAACTAGGCTGATGTAGCGTTAGTAGGAAAGATCGGGGTTTCTAATCAACCGAAGTTTATCAAGTTTGGGGCCAAACAGAGGAGAAACTTAAAGATTACGCTTGTTTTCGCGGGAGTACCTTAACGATAGGCAACAGACCCCCGCTGCGACGCTGCTCGAACGTGAGGAAACGGACAGTCAGTCGCCAGGAGCGAACTGCCGCTGTTCCCGTAAAGGCCTTTCTGCGTAGTTGCCGTCCGGCCGGAAGGGCCTCTGGCCCGGCCACTGCAACCGCATATCCGTGGTCACTTCATCGAGCATCGCCAATGTGAGGATTTTGGTCTCCAGGGCAAATGCCGTCAGCAGCAGGTTATCGCACATGGCATTGATCACCCTGGGAATCCCTTGGGTGCGGAAGTGGATCTCCCGCAGAATCTCGGGCGGAAAAACGGTCTGTTCCTTCATCCCGGCGCGCCCCAGGCGGTAGTGCACATATTCCAGCGTCTCTTCGAGTTGAAAAGTCCGCAGCACACAACGCAGGGCGATGCGCTGCTTCAATTGGCGAAAATCGGGGGCTTCCAGTTTCCGGTCCAGTTCTGGTTGTCCGGCCAGCAGAATCTGGAGCATCTTCCCGCGCCGGTTTTCCAAATTGCCCAACAGCCGGATTTCTTCGAGCACGTCCCAATCCAGGTTGTGCGCCTCATCCACAATCAGCACTGTGGTGCGCCCCAGGTTGGCGCGCTCGATAATCATTTCGTTCAAGGCAAACAACACTTCCGTCTTGGAAGTGCGCGTGCATCGCAGTCCGAAATCGTACGCGATCATTTCGAAGAATTGTTGAACATTCAACCTGGAATTAAACAGGGAAGCGAAAGTGATCTGCTGGGAACTCAGGAAATCCCGCAAACATTCGAGCATGGTGGTTTTGCCAGTTCCCACCTCGCCGGTGAGCACCACGAACCCTTTGCGGCTCTGCACGCCGTAGATCAGGTTGGCGAGAGCCTCTTCGTGTTGCGCGCTCCGAAAGAGAAACGAAGGGTCCGGACTCATGTTGAAGGGATTCTCGGCGAAGCCAAAGAAGGCGTTATACATGGGCTACCCTTTGCATCTTAGCATGCGGACTATTTTGGACCGGCCGGAGCCAAACGGCACCTCAGGCCTTAGCCGCTTTGGTGGGGCTGATCAGCACATGCGCATTGCGGCCTTCCAGGCGTGGCGCGCTTTCGATCGTGCCGTAGGCGGTCAGGTCCGCGGCAAAACGCGTTAGCAGCTTCCTGCCCAAATCCGCGTGCGCGATTTCCCGGCCCCGGAACTGTACCACGGCTTTCACCCGGTTGCCTTCCTGCAGGAAACGGATGGCATGATTCTTCTTGAAATCGTAATCGTGGTCGTCGGTATTGGGCCGGAATTTGAGTTCCTTCACCTGTACGACATGCTGTTTTTTCTTGGCTTCGTGTTGCTTCTTTTTCTGCTCGTATTGATAGTGGCCGTAGTCCACGGCCTTCGCCACGGGTGGCACCGCGGTGGGTGAAACGATCACCAGGTCGAGCCCCATTTCCTGCGCCTTGCGCAACGCCGCGGCGGTGGGCATGATCTCGGCTGTGCCATCCGGAAACACCGCGCGCACTTCACGGGCGCGAATGGATTCGTTCACATTCTCTCTACGGGCTGGTCTGCGCGGAGGTAAATTTCTGCCTGGAACCATGTATGCTATTGAGCGGTCGTTTTAGGGTTTACCGTCGGCGCAAAGCGGCGTATATGCCGCCCGGCCGCGCCAGCCGGCTGGATGAGATCGAGGATGGAGGTTAATACCAATCGAAATTCGCTGTCTCTGAATAGTGTACTGCGAAAGGCAAGTCAATGTCCAGGGTATTTAGCACGAAATGAACCGAACCCTTCATTACCGCGTATCATCCAATTAACGCTGTGCCCACCTCCGCTGGGGAACAGGATCGCGCCATCGCCGCCGCTAGCCACAATGGGGCGGCCAAACCATCGCCGGAGTCTGTCCGCGCGCAATTGGACAAAATCCTTGGCAGCAATGGATTTGCAGGTTCGGAACGGCTGAGCCGCTTCCTGCGCTTCATCGTGGAGCAAGCGCTGGAAGGCAATCAATTAAAAGAAACGTTGTTGGGCGTGGAGGTTTTTGGCCGCAAGCCGGCTTACGATCCGCGCCTGGATGGCGTGGTCCGCGTGGAGGCCGTCAAGCTTCGCTCCCGTTTGAAGGAGTATTACGAAACCGAGGGAGCGGGCGACCCCGTGCGTATCGATTTGCCGAGAGGCGGTTACCTGCCCTGCTTCGAAGCGCCTCACATCGAGGCGCCGGAAGTTGTGCCACCCCCACCCAGGCGCGCGTGGTGGACCGATTGGCGATTGATCGTTCCCCCGCTGGCTCTCGCACTATTGATTGCCGGTTACATGATTGCCCGGAGGCCGCATGCGCGGTCCGCGGCTCCGAACTCATCCTCCATCGCCGTGCTGCCTTTTGTGAACCTGAGCTCCGACAAGGAAAACGAATATTTCAGCGACGGTCTGACGGACGATTTGATCGACGCGCTTACTAAGGTCCGGGGCTTGCGCGTGGTGGCCCGCGGGTCGGCCTTCCAGTTCAAAGGGAAGAATCCCGATATTCGCGTGGCGGGCCGGCAACTGAATGTGGCCACTGTGCTGGAAGGCAGCGTGCAAAGATCCGGCGATCGCTTGCGCATCACCGCGCAGCTCAGCACAGTCGCGGACGGCTACCATGTGTGGTCGGAAACCTACGACCGCCGCCTGGCGGACGTTTTCGCGGTGCAGGATGAGATTTCGCGCGCTATCGTGCAGGCCCTGGAGTTGCGCGTGGCCGGCGATCCGGGGCGCCGGCTGGTGCGATCGTCCACCGAAGATCTGGAAGCATATAACCTATATTTGCAAGGGCGCTTCCATCTGAATAAGTGGCGTCCGGAGGCCGCCCGCAAAGGCATCGATTACTTCCAGCAGGCCATCGCCAAGGACCCCGCCTACGCCCCGGCTTACGCCGGCATGGCGGACTGCTATACCTGGCTGGCGGTATTTGGCTGGTCCCCCGCGCGCGAAGCTATGCCGCAGGCGCGCGAAGCCGCCAAACGCGCGTTACAACTGGATGAAACGTTGGCCGCCGCGCATGTTTCGCTCGGTTACGTGAAGGCCCTGTACGACTGGGACTGGCCGGGCGCGGAGCGGGAATTCCGGCGGGCTTTGGAACTCAGCCCCGGCGACGCCGATGTGCATTTCGCGTACAGTGTGACGTACCTCTCTCCGCTCGGACGGCTGGATGAGGCGCGCACGGAAATCCAGCAGGCGTTGTCTTTGGATCCGCTTTCGCCGTACAAGATTACGTGCGCGGGGATGGTCTACAGCTACCGGCGCGAGTATGATGCGGCCGTGCAGCAGTTTAAGAAATCCATCGAGCTGGAGCCCACTTTTTACCACGCTTACGAGGAAATGTACGGTGTCGAAATCGGCAGAGGGCGGACCGCCGAGGCAGTGGCGGCGATGCAGGCGATGCGCGCCGTCCTTCCGGGATATGACGACACCTCGGGCCGCGCGCGGCTGGCCGCGCAGCAGGGCAGGCAGGCGGAAGCCCACGCCCTGATTGAGAACTGGATCGAACAGTGTGCGCGTGGGCACCGGCCCGGCAAGTCTTGTTACGCCGCGCAGATGTACGCGGGTATCGGCGATAAGGATCAAGCCTTCCGCTGGCTGGGCAAGGCTTATGAAGAGCGCAATCCGTTGCTGGCATATGCAAAGGTTATGGCGCAATACGACAGCCTGCGCTCCGATCCGCGCTTCGGCGAATTGTTGCATCGCCTCGGCTTGTAGATTCTGCATTTTCACCGTGGGGCGGCCAATCGTGGCCGCAGCCGGCTGTCAGCCGGCCTTCCCGTGCGTAGCCCGGCCCTGGAGGTTGGCCGTTTGAGGCCACAGTGGGACCGCCGACGTGGCGCACGCTCTCAGCGTGCCGCGACGGCACTCCTGCCGTCCGGCTTTAGACAGGCTGAAGCCGGGAAATGGCCAATCTCCAAAGCCGGGCTATGCCCGGCGCGTCGCCAGGAGTGGCGACGCGGCACGCAGGGTGCGTGCGCCACGCCGGCATGCCATCTCGGCATATAATGGCCAAACTCCAGCGGCGCGCCCGCCCGATGCCCAACTCATCGGCCCTCCGCGACGAACGCGCTGTGCGCCAGAATCGCCCGCGAGCGCGCCTCGGCGGATCGGGCTTCCTCTTTGTGGTGGCAGCTCTTCCGCAACACCGCCGCATAGTTTGCCAGCGTCTCCGCCACGCGCGGATCGTCCGCGCCGAAGGCGTCCTGGCGGATCTGCACGGCGCGGGCATAGTGTTCCGCCGCGCGGCTGTAATTGCCCCGCGTGCGCTCCATTTCGGCGAGATCGGTCAAGGTAACGGCCACAAACGGATGATTCGGCCCCAGCGCCGCCTCGCGAATGGCCAGCGCGCGCAGGTAGAGCGGCTCGGCTTTGGCATATTGCCCCTGCACATGATAGATGGCGGCCAGATCCTGTAGCGCGGTAGCCAGCAGCGGGTGCCGCGGCCCCAAGCTGGCTTCCACCAGCGCGGCCGAACGCCGCGAAAGCGTCTCCGCCTCCGTATAACGCGCCCAGTCGAAGTATAGTTCCGCCAGACCATTCAAAGCTGGTGTCAGATCCGGACTTTGCGGACCATACGCCTGCTCCACCATGGCCAGCGCCCGCAGGTATTGCACCTCGGAGCGGGAGAAATATCCGTCCGCCCGGCTGGCCCTCGCATTAGTTATCAAGGTGATGGCCTCTTTAGCCTGCACATCGCGAAGTTCCGACGCCCACATGGTGGGCGAGATCGAAACCAACAGCAGTCCCAGCAATCTTCCGCGCATTTTTCCCTCTTGATCGAGGTTGCGCTCCAATCGCGATGCGGCACAAGTATTTAGGGGTGGGATAACGGTTGCGGCAACCGTTACGCCAGCTTGCAGTGAGTGGGGCAGGCTCCCAGCCTGCGGCGGCATCGCAGGCCGCCCTCTTCTGCCCCGTGGCCTGCCCCACAGCCAGCAGCCACTGCATTTTGCTATCCTTTAGTCGTTGAATCCATAAAGTTCCCCACCCGGCCCCGCGGCTGGGCCCCACGAAGAGGTTTGCCATGTCAGGTCATTCGAAGTGGGCGACCATCAAGCACAAGAAAGCTGCACTGGACGCCAAGCGCGGTAAAACGTTTACGCGCATCATCAAGGAAATCATGATCGCCGCCCGCAGCGGGGGCGATCCGGACGCCAATCCGCGCCTGCGCACGGCCATCCTGGCGGCCAAAGGCGTCAGCATGCCCGCCGATAACATCAAGAAAGCCATCATGCGCGGCACCGGCGAGTTGGAGGGAGGCCAGATCGACGAAGTCATGTTCGAAGGCTATGGGCCGGGCGGCGCGGCCGTGCTGGTGATGGTAGCCACCGACAACCGCAACCGGACCGTCAGCGAGATCCGCCACACGTTTTCAAAGAATGGCGGCAACCTTGGCGAGCTTGGCAGCGTGGCCTGGATGTTCGAGCGCCGCAGCCACATCGTGATCCCGCAGGACAAGGCCAGCGAAGAGCAGCTCATGAACATCGTGCTGGACGCCGGCGCCGACGATCTGCGCGACGAGGGCGGCAACTGGGAAGTGATCTCGCTGCCGGAAGCGCACGAAGCCGTGGCGGAAGCTCTCAACAAAGCCAAGATCCCCGTGGAAACCGCCGAAATTGCCATGCTCCCCAAGAACGTGGTGAAGCTGGAAGGCAAGAACGCCGGGGCCATGCTGCGGCTCAGCGAGGCCTTGGAAGAGCACGACGACGTGCAAAACGTCTATTCCAATTTCGACATCGACGAGAAGGAGTTGGAGGCGTTGGCCCAATAAAGTGCTGGTGCTGGGAGTCGATTGCGGTACGCGGCGGACCGGCTTCGGCGTCATTGAATCCGACGGCGGAGTGCACAAGCTGGTGGTGGCAGGCGTGATCAAGACCGAGGTCAAGGATCCCTTTGAGCGGCGCCTCCAGGAAATCGCGTGCGGATTGCGCGAAGTCATCCGGCGGCATGCGCCGGCGGCCGCCGCGGTCGAGCAAGTTTTTTACGCGGCTAATGTGCGCACGGCCTTAAAGCTGGCGCACGTGCGCGGGGTCGCCCTGCTGGCCATCGCGGAGGCCGGGTTACAATTGGGTGAGTATTCGCCGCTGGAAATCAAGACCAGCGTGGTGGGCTATGGGCAAGCCGGCAAGGGGCAGGTTCAGGTGATGGTGCATTCGCTGCTGGGGTTGGACTCGACGATTGAATCCGAGGATGCTTGCGATGCGCTGGCCGTGGCAATTTGCCATGCGACGCATACGGCTACGCGTGTACGGTTGCAAGGTTAGCGGGATGAAGTGGTGTCTAACATTATTGTGGTGCGCGTGCCTTTGCGCCGCCGATGGGCCACGCCTTTACTTTTCCAAATCGTTCCCGGGCAGCGTGCCGCCCTACGTGGCGATTGCCGTCGACAAGAGCGGCGCAGGCTCCTACAAAGAAGCCGAGAATGACGACAACCCTATCCGTTTCCATTTGACCGAGCCGGAGGTGGCCGAGATGTTTGGCTTGGCCGAAAAGCTCGGCCACTTCGACCATCCCCTGGAATCGCAGCTCAAGGTCGCCTTCATGGGCGCCAAAACGTTCCGCTTCGAAGACGGCGACCGCAGAGGCGAAGTCAAGTTCAATTTCTCCGAGGACCCGTCCGCGCAAGCCCTGGCCGACTGGTTCGAACGCATCGCAGAATCGGAGCAGCTTCTCACCAACCTGGAGGTGTCCGCCAAGTACGATCGGCTGGGAGTGGACAAGGCCTTGCTTTTGCTGGAATCGGCCTGGGACCGGAAGCGCCTGGTGGACACCGCGCAGTATCTTCCGTTGCTCGACCGCATTGCCAAGAACGAGAGCTATATCCATCAAGCGCGCCTGCGGGCCGCCGCCTTGGCCGACGCATTCCGTGCCCCGAAATGAAGTCTCCGGCTGTTCTGCTTTTCTTCGCGATGTGGGGGTGGGCACAAGATGCTCCGCCTCCGGCCGCACCTAACCCCGCTCCCCAGGCGGCGGGAAAAACTTCAACCGAAGAGGACCAGGAGTTATCGAAAGCCGTATCCGAGGCGGCCGGCAGCCCTATCGATTTCATCCGCGTTCTGGAAAAGCATCTCGCCCAATACCCGAATTCGCCGCGCCGGAACGAAATAGAGCGCGCGCTGGTGAAAGGAGCCATCGAGGCCAAAGACGACAAACGCATCGTTGAGTATGGCGAACGCGTGCTGGCGCGCGAGCCGGACGATCTCCAGATTCTGGACAAAGTCGTGCGTGCCCTGTTAGCCTCCAATGCCACCGACACCTCCGGGCGCGCCCTGAAATACGCCCGGCACTATGAAGACCTGGTGCGCGAGATGCGCACGCAGCCTTCTCCCGTCCACACTAGCGATGCGCAGTGGCACGAAGAGCTTGACAGGGTTCTGGGACGCATTCTGGCCTGCGAGGCGCGCGCCACGGGAAACCTGGGCAAAACCGATGATGCCATCGCGCTGGCGCGCCGCGGTTACGAAACCTACCCATCGGCGGAGTCCGCGCGCGAGCTTGGCCGCTGGCTGGCGAGCGCCGGCAAGCCACAGGAGGCCATCGGCCCTTATGCCGACGCATTCACCATCGCCGATACGCGCAATACCGACACCGACCGGGCCAAAGACCGCGCCGAGTTGGGCGATATCTACGGCAAGCTTTACGGGTCGGAAAAAGGGCTGGGCGATATTATCCTGGAAGCTTACGACCGCACCACCGGCCTACTGGCCGCGCGCCGCTTGCGTCTGAGGCAAAGCGATCCGAATGCGCAGGCCTCCAACCTCATGGAATTTACGATCTCCAGCGTGGAAGGCGCCAAGCTGCCCATCGCCTCGCTGAAGGGCAAGGCCGTAGTCTTCGATTTTTGGGCCACCTGGTGCGGCCCGTGCCGTGCCCAGCATCCACTTTACGAGGAAGTCAAGCGGCGTTTCCACGATACCGCCGACGTGGTGTTTCTTTCCATCGCCACCGACGAGGAGCGCGATCTGGTAGCGCCATTCCTAAAGGAGAATCACTGGGGCCAGCAGGTTTACTTTGAAGACGGGCTTTCGCGCGTGCTAACGATTAATTCCATCCCCACCACCATCGTGCTGGACCGCCACGGCGAAGTGATCAGCCGCATGAACGGCTTCGTGCCGGGCCGGTTTGTGGATATGCTGACTGACCGCATTAAGGACGCATTGAAAAACTGAGCAGAAGCACGGCGCCGGCCTTGGTCATTTGGGTAGTAGGTCAGTTTGGAATTGGAGGGCGGGCAATTCTGCCCGCAGCCGGCTTTCAGCCGGCTCTGGCCGCCTAAAAAGGCGGCTGCGGCCAAGATTGGCCGCCCTCCAATTCCAAACCGACCAAATATCGCGACTGGATGAAACGCGTAATCGCGGCATATAACGCCGGACCGGGCGCCGTGGACCGTTATCGCGGAGTGCCGCCCTATCGAGAGACACGCACCTACGTCGCGCGCGTGCTCACTCTGAAGTTACGGTCACCACATCAGGAGCAAGCCCACGGACCGCCACGCCACATATCCCAACGGAAGCAACTCCGCCACCCGCACGCGCGCAGGATAAAACCCGAACCGGATTGCCAGCGCGCAGAGCACTCCCGCGGCCACCCAGTAAGGACTTAGCCCGCCGGAAAAGCCGATCGTGTAGCCTACCATGACTGCGTAACATACCAGCGGCCAGTTGGAGCCGGGCTGTCCGCGGAACCGTTGCCACACCACCAGGAAAGTGAATATCGGAACGAACAGCGTAATCCCGTTAAACAGCGTGAACGGGTAATGCCCCATGCGTTCAGCTTACCGTGATGGCGCCCATCCGTCCGCTGCGATAGTCTTCCACAGCCTGCACGATCTCCCCGCGCGTATTCATCACGAAGGGACCGTAGCGCGCTACCGGCTCACCTAGCGGCTCCCCAGCGATCAGCAGAACATTGGCCTCGGCGCGGCTGCGGTTGGCTAGCGTCACGGAATCCCCGTCCCGCGCGAAAACCGCCAGTTGCCCGCCCACCAGGGGCGCCGATCCCTCGGCCAGCGCCACCTCGCCGTCGATGACGTAGGCAAACGCATTCGACGCTCCGGGTATTTGCTGCACGTGCTCGCCACCTGGCTGCAGAGTAAAGTGCAGATACGAGATGGGCGTGTGCGTCTGGATCGCCGCACGTGCACCCAGCGACTCACCGGCAATAATGCGCACCGTCACCCGGCCCGATTCATCCGCCGCCGACGGGATGCTCGATCCCGGTAGTTCCTGATACCGCGGCGTTACCATCTTGTCCCGCCGCGGCAGATTCACCCAAAGCTGGAAGCCATGCAGCCGGCCGCCCTTGCGCTGTAATTCCAATCCCGGCATTTCCGAATGCACCAGTCCCGACCCGGCCGTCATCCACTGCACGTGGCCGGGGCCGAGTATTCCATGGTTGCCGCGCGAATCGCGATGCTCCATCGCGCCCTCCAGCACATACGTGACGGTCTCGAAACCGCGGTGCGGATGATCGGGAAACCCCGCGTGGCTGCCTGGACTGAACTCCAGCGGCCCCATTTCATCCAGCAGAAGAAACGGGTCGATGTCTTCCAGCGCGCGCCCCGGAAACGCCCGCCGGATCGGAACGCCATCGCCCTCTGTGGTCTGCGCGGCCGTTACCACGCGGGCCACGCTACGGCTTTTGGTAAGAACTTGCATACTTCAACTGATGCGCGAACGCCCAAAACGATGCCGTCCGCCCTCCGCGGAACATGTTGCTACAATGTCGTCGTGTCCGCACTGAAGGTCCTTATGCGCGTGTTCAGCTTGCTCTTTCACGGGCTGTTAGCTTTGTTCCTGTTGGCCGTTTGCGCCGTGGCGTTGTCCAGCGGTCAGTCACTGCAGCTCGAAATGCTGCCTTGGCAGGGCCGGGAGCTCACCTACTGGCTGCTATTCGCGGCGTTGGTGGGTCTCGTCTCGGTTGTACTAGCCATCCGGCGCACATGGCGGCCGCTCTTCTTCTTGTGGAGCCTCGCAGTCCTAATAATGATGGCTCGGGGATTCTTCTTCAGCCGGTACCACTTCGCGGGACCTGCCGAATTCCATCAGGCCCTGTACCTCACTGCCGGCGCGTTGATCGCGGCCTTGGGCGCCTGGTTCCAGTTGCAGCGCGAACAGTTGCGTTAGGCCCGTAAGTTCAATTATTCAGCACGGGGATCTCCCGCCGCGCGATCAAACCGTTCACCGCCGCGATGTCCGCGTCGAGCGCCCGGTCCGCCTCCACAAACGCGCTCACCGCGCGGAGCGTGCGGTAAATCGGCCGCGTTCCGGCCCCCAGGCGCCCACCGCCTTTCCGCAGATCGATGGCTTGCGCCGTGGAGAGCAGCGTGATCGCCACCGCGTTGCGCAGCAATCCGGTCACGTCCATCGCGGTGAGGGCGGCGTGCGTACCCAGGCTCACAATGTCCTGGTTGTACTGCTCGGTCGGCAGGGTATGAATCAGGCTCGGCGCGCACCAATGCCGGATGGCCGTCACCAGGCTGGTGTGTACGATCTGCATCCCCTTGAAGCCTTGATACAAACCTGCGTGCGGGCTCAGCGAGGGCGGCAGGCCGTTCGAAAAACGATCGTCCATCAGCAGCGCCATCAGCGAATGCAGCCAGTTGGCAAGATTCGCCACATCCAGTTTCAGCCCGTCCATGGCGCGGGCGATATGCCCCCCGTAGAAATTGCCCGTATGATACACGTCGCCGCCGCTGCCCTCCGGACCCGCATCGACCAGCGGGTTATCGTTCACCGAATTGGCCTCCCGCTCGATCACGGTGCGGCACTGCTCCAGGGTCTCCTGCATCGGCCCCAGCCCCTGCGGCGCGCAGCGCAGCGAGTACGGGCTTTGTATCGATTCCGTGGCCGCCGCAACACGATGATTGCCGTTGGCCCTCCGGTTGGCTTCTTGCACGCGGCCCCGGATTTCGTCCAGGGGCACCGCCAGCTTGGAATCGAATAGCAGCGAGTTGAGCATCTCCGCCACCGCAAGCTGGCCGGGATGATGTTTCGCCATATGGATCGCCGGATGATAGTAATCGGGTGACGATCCCAGCGCCTCCACGGCCATAGCCACCGCGCCCAGCGAAAGCTTGAACAGATAAGCCGCCTCGTCCACCACCATCGCGCCGATGCCCGTCATCACCGTGGTGCCGTTCAGCAGCGCCAGTCCCTCTTTCGCCGCCAGTTCCAGGCGTTCGATTCCTTCGGCATGCAGCGCTTCGGCGGCCGGCACGCGGCACCCTTTATATAGGGCTTCTCCGCGCCCGGCCATCACCCGCGTGATATAGGCCGATGGGCACAGGTCGCCGCTCGCTCCCACTGAACCGAAGCGCGGCACGATGGGTGTGATGCGGTGATTCAACAAGTCTATTAGCCGCTCGATTACGCCCAGGCGCACCGCCGACAGCCCCCGCGCCAGCGCGTTCGCGCGCAACAGGATAGCGGCCCGCACCGCTTCTTCGGGTAGCGGCTCGCCCACCCCGCACGACAGGAACTCCAGTAGATTCTGCTGGTGGTGCGCCAGCTCGTCGGACGGAATGACGTAACGCGCATTCCCGCCGAAACCGGTGTTGACCCCGTATACCACCTCGCCCGCCGCCAGCTTGCGCTCGAGCGCTTCGCGGCCGCGCCGGATCCGCCGGACGAATTCTTCGTCGGTGCTCAGCGCCACACGTTGCCCATGCCGCGCGACGGCGATAATTTCATCCAGTGAAAGATGGTTCTGGGAAATACAGACGGCCGATGTGGGTGTACTCAGAGTAGCCATATCGCATCCCTACACCACAGTGCAGTGGTGTTATGGATTTAGTATGGCATCGGCTCCTGCGGGTGTCAACGCCTTTAGGTGTTAACCATCGCTTTTGCAGGGGGGCCGGCTTCCTACCCGGCGGCGCGGCGCGGGTGTGAGCCTGTTTCAGAGTAAGATGTTGGCATGCGTTCCGCCTGGCTCGTGGTCATGCTGCTTTGGGCTGCCTTGGCCCGGAGTGAGGACAAGCTCCCCGTACTGATTGTGGACGGGATCAACAACCACGACTGGCAGACCGCCACGCGGGAATTGCGGGCCTTGCTCCGCCGTGGAACGCATGGAATCCGGACTTCGCCCAGGCTCCCGAGGAATACGTAAGTGGGGGCGGGGGTTTGGTGGTCTATCACGCCGCGAACAGTGCATTCCTGGAGTGGCGCCTGGTAGGCGCCGTTCTCGCCGCCCGCGGTTTGACACGCACCATGGGAACGAAAGAGAATTCCTTATGACCCTCCTGCAACTGGCTTATAGAGTTGGCGGACACAAATTAGCGGCACTCCTGGTGTTCAGCGCCTGCGGCGCAGCTCAAGTGACGGGACCTTCGCTGACCTACTACTGTTTCAACGAAGGCCCGAATAATGGGTACGAGCCCACGGCAACTCCGGTAATGAACGCCGGGCCGGGCAACCAGCGCGTGCTTTACGGTACGACCTACTACGGCTCCGGGCCCTGCCCCGAAGGTTGCGGTACAGTCTTCGCCGCGTTCCCGCCGGAATCGCCCGGAAGCGTGTGGAGCGAGACCGTGCTCTACACTTTCCTGGGGGGCGACGACGGCCAGAATCCCGGGGGCGGCGTGACCTTGGCCCCGGACGGAACGCTCTATGGCACTACTGTCCAAGGCGGCACGCCCTTGGCTTGCAGCGGTTTTGGATGCGGGACGGTCTTCGCGCTCGGGCCCCCGGCATCCCCGGGAGGCGCCTGGCAGGAGACCGTTCTCTACGCTTTCACAGGCGGAAGCGATGGGAGTGGCCCAAGATCGGGCGTGGTGATCGGACGCGGCGGAGTCTTGTATGGTACCGCCGCTACGGGCGGATCGACCGCCTGCGCCACGCCAGGCGAGTTCATAGGCTGCGGCGTGATCTACTCTCTGCAGCCTCCGCAATCCCCAGGTGAACCGTGGACCAGGACTGTGCTCTATTCCTTCCAGGACGGCAGCGATGGCGCCGATCCAAATGGCTTAGCGCTGGGTCCCGAGGGAACGCTGTATGGGACCACCGAAGGTGGCGGATTGTTTGGATGTGGGGAGTTTTTGACATACCCGGGGTGCGGCGTTGTGTACAAGCTGACGCCACCCGCATCGCCGGGCCGCACGTGGACTTACGATGTACTTTACAGGTTTCAGGGCGGCGGCGACGCCGCGAAACCCTACGCCGCTGTGACCCTGGGACCGGGAGGCGTCCTGTACGGTACGGCTTCGCAAGGCGGGAGTACCGACGGCTGCGGACCCTGGGAATCGGGCTGTGGCGCGGTTTTCTCGTTGAGTCCTCCCGCATCGAGCGGCCAGGCTTGGACCGAGACGCTGGTGCACGCCTTTCGCGCCTTGGATGGGGCCGTTCCGTACGCCGGCGTCGCCATCGGCAAGCAGGGCGAACTGTATGGCACAACATCGGCGGGCGGCCCCGGCGGTTATTACGGGACGGTATACGTGTTGCTCCCGGCGTCATCATCGGGAGACGTGTGGACCGAGCGCACGATCTACGACTTCATTTCCTCCGGCCCGTATTCCCCTCTCGGCGGAGTGATTGCCGCAGGCGGCCTGCTTTACGGAACGACAACTGAGTGTGGAACGCCTGGCGGCGGCGCGGTTTTCGCTTTGACGCCGTAGGGCCTGCTTGAAGCCGTTTCAGAGTAAGATGTTGGCATGCGCTCCGCCTGGCTCGTGGTCATGCTGCTTTGGGCTGCCTTGGCCCGGAGTGAGGACAAGCTCCCCGTTCTGATTGTGGACGGGATCAACAACCACGACTGGCAGACCGCCACACGGGAATTGCGGGCCTTGCTCCTTGAGAGCGGGCGCTTCACCGTGGATGTTTCTACCAGCCCGCCGGCGGATGCTCCGGCTTCGGCGTGGAACGCATGGAATCCGGACTTCGCCCGGTATCGCGTGGTGGTCAACAACTTCAACGGCGGGCACACTGCCGCCGGGATTCGCTGGCCGCGGCGCGTAGAGCAGGCTCTCGAGGAATATGTAAGCGGGGGCGGCGGTTTGGTGGTCTACCACGCCGCTAACAATGCGTTTCTGGAGTGGCCCGCCTATAACGACATGATCGGCCTGGGGTGGCGCGACAAGAATTTTGGGCCGGGACTGATGGTCACGGCTGAAGGACAGGTGGTGAAAATCCCGAAAGGAACGGGCCTCGATCCCGGCCACGGACCGCGACACGATTTCGAAGTGCATGTGCTGAATACCGGGCATCCGGTTACGCGTGGACTGCCGAGCACCTGGATGCAGCCCTCCGAGCAGCTCACGCATGGCCAGCACGGGCCCGCCGAAGGATTGACTATTCTGACTTACGCAAACTCTGAGATCTCTCACCAGAACGAGCCATTAGACTGGGTGCGCGATTATGGCAAAGGCCGCGTGTACACCACCATGCTGGGCCACACCTGGAAGGACGAACCGAACCCGAATCTGGCGTGCCCGGAGTTCCGCAAGCTCTTTGCGCAGGGCGTGGAATGGGCCGCCGCGAGGCCTTCCGTCAGCGATGAAGAACGTATCCGGTGGTTCCGCAACGACAAGTTCGGTATGTTCATTCACTGGGGTCCGTACTCGTTGCTGGCCGGCGAGTGGCAAGGCCACCGCGTGCCCGTCGGCACGGAAGCCGAATGGATCATGCAGCGCTTCAATATCCCGGTGAAGGAATACCGCGAGATGGCGCGCGGCTTCCATCCTGTCCACTTCGATGCCACGGAATGGGTGGGCCTCGCCAAGGCGGCCGGGATGAAATACCTGGTGATTACGGCCAAACATCACGATGGCTTCGCCATGTACCATTCGCGCGTCAGCCAGTACAACATCGTGGACTGGGCAGGGTTCCCACGCGACCCATTGAAGGAACTCTCGGAAGCATGCGCGGCGGCGGGTATTCGATTCTGCGTCTATTACTCGCACAGGGAGGATTGGGACCATCCGGATGGCTACGGCAATAACTGGGACTACGACCGATCCAAGAAGAACTTCGAACGCTATCTGGAGCAAAAGTCCAAGCCGCAGCTTCGCGAACTACTGACCAACTATGGCCCGTTGGGCCTGGTCTGGTTCGACCGGGGCATGGATACGCCGGAGCACGCCCTGCAGTTCGTGAACCTGGTGCGCACACTTCAGCCAGCGTGCCTGATCAATGGACGCGTGGGCGGCTACGGCGAGGAATTGCTGGGCGACTACCAGGACTTGAACGACAACGGCATGCCCACCGGCGGGCTGGAAGAGTATTGGGAAACGCCGCAGACGTTGAACACCACCTGGGGATACAGCCAGTTCGACCAGCAATGGAAATCGCCCGCCAACGTGATTCAACGCCTGGTGGAAATCGT
>Ga0302324_100009450_pt1 | contig 20383 bp, 10 predicted proteins | sample Palsa_T0_1_FD_201949 | JGI IMG/M metagenome (GOLD analysis project Ga0302324, IMG submission 201949) | Peat permafrost microbial communities from Stordalen Mire near Abisko, Sweden - Palsa_T0_1 | ecosystem: Environmental > Terrestrial > Soil > Palsa > Peat permafrost | place: Sweden: Abisko...
CTACGGCGGCCTGGCTTTTCTCTATTTGGGAATGTCAATTTGCTGCCGATGGAGGACGACCTCATACTCCGGGACGGCGGTGATCGAAGTAACGGCTGCTGTCTGGTTCCCTTTGAATTGGGGTTTGAAGCCGGGATCGAAGTAAACCGGTGCATCGCTCCGGAGAGGCAGGACCTCTAGTTCGAGCGGAGCGTCGAGGCGGGAGCCGAAGCGCTTCAGTCCAATGACCCAGGGTTGGCCATTGTAGAAGTTGTCGTCAATGAGGGTTGCGCCTGCATAGAGGCGCCCGATATCGCCCTCATAGTGAATCTGCAGGAACACATCCTCGATCCCGGCGAGAGTGTCTTTGGGCAGGCTGATGCTCCATCGTGCGGAGAACTTCTGCATGGCGAGGTCGGTCGGAGCGACCGCCACCGGCTGCTTACGCCATCTCGCCGGGTTGGCACGCTCGATGGGGGGCGCGGCGCCCGGTTGTTTGGTTGGCGTGAATTCGACCGGGATCGTCCGGGGCGCGACCGCGGACTCGTATACCTGAAAGACGCCCTCGGGCGGCTGCGGTTTAAGCCCGGTATCGCTTTCCCAACCGGCATTACCCCCGTCGAGCAAGCCGAAAAAGATGTCGGAACGGCCCGCCGATCGCAAATCGATCGCTTCACCGCTCGAGAATGCATACGCTCCTGAGTAGATCAGCGTTTTTTGCCCGTGCATCTCGAGAACCGTGAGCCGCCCGGCCTGCTCCTCTGTGAGGACGACAAAATGGGTCGGCTTCCTGGATGCGGAACGAACGGTGAAGGCGATGCCGGCGCCGGGAGTTGGGCGGACCGTCACCGTGCCTCCGCCGGTATTGCCGGCCGGCGCTGGGCTTCGAACGGACTTCCCTTCGACCGATTGGCCGGGTTCGAGAGAAAGAACGAACTCGGGCGCAATGCCGTCTTGGGCCACGGCGAAGACGTAGGCTTCGCGTTCGAGATCGAGCGTGGTGATGATTTGGGCCGTCGCATAGCGCATGGCCACGCCCTGCAGGGCGATGCCGACCGGCCAGATGAAGTAGGCCCCGGCAGGAATCGCAACCGGTTGTTCCGGGACCATGACATCCCCATCGGGAAGGCGGAGGCGCACGCGAAAATTGCTTCGAGCCGGCATTGGGTAGCCACGGACGTAATTATTCACGAACAGAAAAGCGTGGCCGCCGAGGCTGCGCAGGGCGAGGCGCGGCACCGAGAAATCGCTCGGACCAGCCGGAGTTCGATTCGGCGCGTGAACCACCATGGGCGCCAATTGCGGGCCAAACTCGTTCAGGAAGTAATGAAAAAGTTTGGTCTTGCGGTACGACTCGCGTTCTTCGCCGTACTCTCCGAGCGGCGCCTGAAAATCGTAAGAGATTTCCGGCAAATCGTTGGGCGCGCCGGTAGCCTGTGATTCCTGCAGCGTGCTCAGTTTGCCCGCCGGATTTCGTCCGCCCTGGAACATGTAATAGCCGAGCAGATTCACCCCTGAGCCAAGTTGCGTGGGGAGCACGGCGGCCACGTCGGAGGCGTGAATGACGGGCCGGCGGTGGTAGGTGTCTTCGATCCCTGCGCCAAATTCGGCGGAGAGGAATGGGTAGGGTGCGAGCTCAGCCTGGGTGGCACGGGAGGCGGGTCTGCCCCCGGGCGCACCCATGTCACCGCCTTCGCGACTCTCGAAGCGGAAGCTGTAAACCTCGTTCGGAGGCAGCTTTTCGATGGAGTCGTCCCAGGGCCAATCGGTGTAGCCGCCGAATACGGGAAGGACTTCGAGCGGTGGAAACACGGCTCCGTCCCATCCGGTAACGGTGCAAAGGGGAACGTCAAATCCGGCGCCGATGGCCATTTGCTTCAGCCTCAGAATATGCGCTGCACCTTGGCCGGGGCCTTGCAAGGCATACTCATTTTCCAACTGGACGCCGATCACAGGACCGCCGTCTTTCCAGAATTCGCCTTGCAGTTGCCGCGCAATTTGCCGGTAGAAGATGTCGACCGCGGCGAGGTATTGCGGATCGTTGCTGCGCAAGTGTGGCATCCGCTCTACCCAGTCGGGGAAACCGCCGTTGCGAACCTCCGCATGCGCCCAGGGTCCGATCCGTACGATCACCAGCAGGCCATGCTTGCCGCAGAGGCGAACAAACTCGCGCAGGTCCCGGTCGCCGCTCCAATCGAATTGCCCTTGCACCTCTTCGTGGTGGATCCAGAGGATGTAGGAGGAAACGATCTCGACGCCGGCGGCCTTCATTTTGAGAAGTTCCTCTTCCCAATCCTGGCGTGGGTAACGAGAGAAGTGGAATTCGCCCATCACCGGCAGCCACGGTTTTCCGTCCCGCATCAGATAGCGGTTGTTGACCGTGACCGAGTGACCCAGAGGATCGGTGGAGGTGCCCATGGTCCGCAAGGGCGACGGTGGTGGAACGGGGGAACGCCCATCAATCTCGAGGGTCGCGGACGAAGTCGTTGCCGGTTCACCGCCAGAAATACTCGTTTGCGGAGAGGCGGCGGGAACAACTGCCAGCATCGCTAGGAGGGCAACCACGGAGTAGCGACAGGAATTTTGAGTCCCGAACATGATCGTCATTCGTGTGGCAATCCCGTGTGGCAATCCCGCGATCACGCGAATCCGTTTGACGCACCGATCATATCTCATCCACAATAAAAATTACGTTATCGTTAACGGTCCTTCGCGGGCGGGCGGCTCTGTTCCAGGCTGCACCGTTCCCGGGCTCCACCACCGCGAATCACGATTGCGGACATGACCCAGGCACACTTCATCGGATTCATTTCGGATCGCATCACTCGCCGTCTGGGGTTCAAGACAAAGTTCAAGACAAAGACATTGTCGTGGGTAGTGCTGTGGGCCGTCTCCTCGCTCGCCGGAGCGCAACCTCGAAATCTTCTTTCGAACCCGAGCTTTGAGAGTGGAGGGGCCGATCCCTGGCAACTGGCTCATACGAACGCCGCGACTGCCATCACCGAGACCGACTCCGTGGATGGTGCACGCTCGCTCGCGCTGTCACCGGAGGGCGTGGCTTCGCAGCTTGTTTCGCTTAGCGCCGGAGTCTACGAGCTGCACGCTTTTGTCCGTCCAGGCGCGGGACAAACTGCGCGTCTCCGATTGGCGTGCAAATCGGGGCTGCAATCCGAAGTCTCGACCGATGTCTCGAGCGACACGCCCGACCCCAGTTCTCGAGCGCCCGCCGAACCGAGCGACGGGGCGCGAGACAGCAACTGGAAAGAGCTGCACGCGCCGGTATTTTTTCTTCGAGATTCTGCGTCCTGCCTGGTCAGTGTGCGGGTATCGGGAAACGGAGCCGCGAGTACTTTGGTGGACAGTCTGTCCCTGACCCGTCATCCCAATTTTTTGCGCAATCCTGAGCTGCGAGACAAACAGAAGGAATGGGAAGTGGCGGGCGCACCTCGCCTCCCAGAGCCGCCACTGTTGCTCAACCGGGTCGGGCCGCCTGAAAACGAGTCGTGGTTGTCCCAGACTGTGCATCTTCAACCGGGCAGCTACACGCTGTCGGTGAGTTATCGCTCGAGCGGTGGACAGAGTTTGGCGCGACTGGAAGCGACCGGATGCGGTCCGCAGGATGCCCTACTCAATCTTGCTCCGACCCCGAATGGAGACGCCTATCGACGCGTGCAGCTGCGCGGCATTCCGGTGAGCGACGCGAGTTGTATGGTGGGACTGCGAGTGCGCACCGGGGCCGGACAATGGCTTCTGGTTTCCGATTTGACGCTCGAGCCCGATGCCCAATCCTACGAGATGATCGCAGGTGGGGATGTGAGCCAGACAGACATGGTTGAGGAACATGGTGGCATCTACAAGTTGAATGGCGTCGTTGCCGACCCTTTTCACATCCTGGCGAGCAGCGGAATGAATTTGGCGCGCTTACATCTGTTGGTGGATCCTGGCAATCCCGCGTTCTCGCCATCGCGCAACATGCAAGGTTCCTATGACAATCTGGCCGACGTGCTGCGCCTTGCCGCGCGCGCGCATTCGGCGGGCATGCGGATCGAGCTGTCGTTGCACTTGAGCGATTATTGGGCGGATGGCGGTTGCCAAACCGTGCCGCATCTCTGGCTCGGTCTCTCTGCCGACGCCCTCGTTGACCTAGTAAGCGATTACATCGGCAGCGTTCTGCGATCGTTCAACGAGCACGGAATGCCGGTGGATTATGTCGCCCTTGGTAACGAAGCCGATGCCGGCCTGTTGCGAACACTGCAGTGCAAGTCCCCCCTGCTGCCAGTGAACGCCGACGCAACCACCAATCCGGATCTTCTCTCCCGCATTTATGAAGCCGGATACCGCACCGTGCATACCGACTCGCCGCACACGCTCGTGTTGTGGCATTTGGCAAATATCGGGCGGTACGCCGAAACTCGCCGCTACATCGACGCCATGGTGTCCCGCGGTGCGCAGGTGGATGTGCTGGCTTACTCGGCCTACCCGTTCTGGTCACGCCAAACCGTCCGCCAGTTCCAGGATTTTGCCAACTACCTGACGGCACGATACCACCGGCCCGTATTCTTCGAGGAAACAGGGTACCCGTGGGCGCCCGCCTCGGGCGCGGATAACATGAACAATGGAGGGCCGGAGTCCTATCCTCTCACCCCGTGTGGACAACTTGATTTCCTGAATGACGAGATCAGCGCGATCGAGAGCGCGGACGAAGGCAACGTGATCGGCTTCTCCTACTGGGATGCGACATGGATTCCGGCACCCCACACTTTCGATAATGTCGACAATTATGTGCTGTTTGACCGCGACGGAAATGCCCTGCCTGCGCTTACGGCCGGCTTTCGACTGCGCCTTCCGCACCCGTCCAAGCTGGGTACGCGCTGAAGTCGTTCGGGCTTTTTCACGAGCGCACGAATCGGCCGCGAAAGTGTGTGGAGGTTATCCGATTGCATGAGACAACGCCCGAATTGCATTGTGGCTTACTTGCTTGTTCCCCAACTCGTATTGGTACCCCGACTGGCTGGGGCTCCGCCAAACGCTTGGATCGCCACTTGGGCGGCGAGCCCACAGCGAGCGACTCCCGACCCGGACGAACCACTGCTCAAGATCGAGGACCAGACGTGCGAGAGCGCGTGCGAGTATCGGGTATTCTCAGCCACAAAATGATCAACGACACAAAACGCGGGCTGCCTCGACCGTGGCGGCGCTCGATTTGGCCGCAGCGATTTGTATCATTCGTCGCTCGCGGCGACCGGTGCACTGCCTGCGGCGGGGAGCCCTCCGGGCCACCAGTTCCAATCGCCTGCGACGCGAAGAAGCGCGGGTCCAATCACGATGCGAACCAGGGTTGCGTCAATTAAAACGGCCACTGCGAGGGTAAACCCGAGCATCTTAACCACCAGGAAGCTCCCGAAGGTGAATGCCGCAAATACCACAATCATGATGGCGGCGGCGCTCGTAATCAGCCCGGCGGTTCTCGCTAGCCCCTCCGGGATTGCCTCCAATTCACCGAGTCCGCTCCTCCTCGCTTCTAGCACGCGCGCGACCAAAAACACCTCGTAATCCATGCTCAGTCCGAAGACGATGGCAAAGGCGACGATGGGCACAATGGGAAATATGCTGCCAGTCGCCTGCGGAACTCCGAGGAAGCGACTTCCGTGTCCGTCCTGAAACACCAGAACCAAGGCTCCGAAGGAGGCCGCAACCGAAAGCAAGTTCAGAGCAATGGCCTTCACCGCGGCGAAAAGCGATCGGAACCCGCCGAGAAGCGCGAGCAGAGTCCCTCCGACGACCAGTGCCATCACCGAAATGAAGCGGTCCCTGACAATCGTCTGATAATCGGCGGTGAGCGCCGGGATGCCTCCAATGCGCATCGTGGCACCGGGGACTCCGGCGAGAGCGACCGCGCCCGTCTTCCGCAACTCCCGCACCCAGTTGACCTGATTGTTCAGGGAAACCGAAGTTCGAGGTAAGATTTCAATCAGCGCCGCCCGTCCGTCGCGACTGAGGAAGCTTCGATAGGTATCGCGCGAGAGCTTGCCCAGGCTCGACCGGTCATTCTGCGCAATGGTTGTGATCGAGATCACGCGGTCGCTCCGAGGGTCACTCGCCAGTTGCTTGCTGAAAAGACCGAGTGCATTCCAGCCCGCGTCGGTTTCCGCAATGGAATCGGTTGGAAGTTCGAGAATCACGCGCAGCGAGTAAACCATGCCCACCCGATCCATTTGTTCGAGGGTGTGAAGCGCGCGAACCGATTCCGCCGCTGAAGGAAGCCAATCGCCTCTGGGGACGTTGGTGTCGAGCCGCGCCGCCTGCCAGGCGAGCAGCAGCAAGGGGGCGCCGGCGAGCAAGATGGCAAGCCAGGGATGGGCGACAATCACCTTACCCCATCGCCTCCAGCGGTTCGCCGTGCGGGTTGCCCGAAGCTCGTCGAAACTTGCAATAAAGGGCATCCGCCCAGCGTTAATTCGCGAACCGAGCGCTGCCAGCAGCGCCGGGACCAGGGTATTCGCGAGCAGCACACTCATTCCCGCCACCAGGACTCCGGCGATACCGATCGAACGGACTTCGCTGATGGGGACGGTGAAGAGGGCCAGAAATCCAATGGCCACGGTCGAGGCCGAAATCAGGAGGGTGCGACCCGCCTGACGTGCGGCGATGGCCGAGGCTCTCAGTCCGTTCGGATCGGCCGCAATCGCTTCCCGGAAGCGGCTGACCATGAGGAGCGCGTAGTCGATTCCGAGGCCTAACCCAAGCATGGTGGCCAAATTCTGAACCAGGATGGACAAGTGCCAACGCAGCGCCAGGAACCCGGCAATCGCGAGAGCGCTCGCGATGGCAAGCTGACCGACGGCCACCGGAATCAGGGCCGCGACCAAGCTTCCGAAAGCCAGCAGCAGAAGCAGGATTGTGGCAGGAATCGCGAGAGTCTCGGCGTGCCGAACGTCGTCGGCGCTCGCTTTCCGAATGTCGAAATTAAGGGGCGTCTCCCCGGTCAATTCGAGCTTTACCCCCGGATAACGGCCCCGTAATTGGTTTTGCAGAGAGTTCTCGAGCTCGTGAAGCTCAGGGACAAGCAACTCGACCGGGCCCTCGGTCGAGCTCAGTCCCACCAGAATAAAAGTTCCTCCCCCCTTGCCGAGAAAAATCGAATCGCGAAAATCAAGATAGGAAACGACTCCGGACACCCCGCGTTCCTCGACCAGTCGCTTTTCAATGGTTGCCAAGGCTTCGCCGCCCTCCTTGGAATCGGCGGGGGGGAGTCCTTGAATCACCAGGACGACCCGGTCGACAAAGGGCGAACGAAAGCGAGTGGCCAGTTCCTGCGGGACCTTTCCCGCTTCGCTCCCTTCGATCCGTGTTGCCGTCTCCAGATGGCGCTCGGCGTGAAAGGAAAATGGGAGGAGCACAACGACGGCGGCCAGGACGATCCCAGCCAGCCAGAAACGGCGCACGTGCACAAGATTCATAATGGCGCGCAAAATCGTTACCGTTAAGGAGATCTGCGTCCCGCGCGGAGGACCGCTTCAGACCTCCGGATCCTTCTCCGCTCGAAGGCACTGTTTTCGACGAACCCGGTGCGGCCAGGTTCGCATTCCGGACCAGTTTCGTATTATTGTGTGGTAAGGATACACGGTTTCCAGGAGGACCATTGCACAAACTCGCGTTGCTCGGATTGCTTGCCGCCCTTCAACTTGGAGTGGCGGATCCGCGCATCGGCTCCTGGGTTCTGGTCTCCGCGCAATCGACCCTGGATCCCCCGAACAAACTCTCCATCACTCGTCTACACGATCGAGTGCACGTAGTGATGTCAGGCGACACTAAAATTGATTTTACGGCCGAGTTGGGCGGCCACCTAGCGTCCGTACCAGGCAACCCGGCGTTTAATCAAGTCGAGCTGCGGAAAATTGACAAGCATCAAGTCGAAGTCATCCAAAAGAAGGATGGGGCAGTGGTGGCGACGATTCGTGACAAACTGTCGAGCGATGCTGACGAGTTAACCAGCAGGACTTCCGAGAAGGGCCGGGCCGACGGGGTCATCGTGTGGACGCGGAGCGGGGGAAAGAAGGTTGCCAATGACTTATTCGCCGGTGAGTGGACAGAAGATCTGAGCAAGACTCGAATGCGCCAAGGGTTGGCGCTCAACATCGAGACGGACGGAAAAGATGGGGTCCGGTTCTCGGGCGAGTTCAGCTACAGCGCCCGCTTTGATGGCAAAGAATACGATCTGAAAAACTCGAGCAACGATACCGTGACCCTCCAACAGGTCGACGCTCACACGGTCGATTCGATTTACCGGCGAGGCGATCAAATCGCGCAAAGGGATCGCTGGGTGGTTTCCTCCGACGGGGCTGCAATGACGCTAACCACGTCCGGAACGTTGGCAAGCGGTCAACAGGTAAAAGAGACCATGGTGTTTCGAAAACAGTAAGCCCGGGCTCGGCCACGCTCGAAGCACCGATTACTGATCACCGATCATTGATGGATGATCCCTGATGGATGATCCCTGATCGATAATCACAGATCGAGCCGCACCGGGAACCGTCTACCTGCAGTTCCCGACGGCGTTGAACTCGCGAGCCGCCACCGAGATGATTCCCTTTCGCTGCATGAAACGCAGGATGCCATGGACGGTATCTTCGAGCGACGGATCCTGCTTCCCCCATGCGGAAGCATTCCGTGCCGCTTGATAGCCGGAACTGTCGTAGCGTTTGAACTCCATCGCCGAGATGTTGTCGACCGAGCCCACCAGAAAGTCGAGCAGCGGAAACAGTAGATCTTCTTTCCTGCATCTCCTGATCAGCTCGGGAACAAAGTCGGGAAGATGAAACACTTCAAATTGCCGGCCGGTCGCCTTGGTAATGAGTCCGGTAATATCCAGCATGTTGGCGTATTCGTCCCTGGTAACGTGATAAATCTGATTCGCCGTGCCCGGACTGGCGGCAATGGCGACGATATTGTTCGCCGTGATGTCTGCCGGGACGAAACTGACCTGGTTCAGGGCATCGACTCCAATGCCGTGGTTCACCATGAAGGCGACCAAACGAACGGCGATGTCGAAGTTATTGCCTCCGCCGTCGACCGATGGACTCACCAGAGCAGGCCGGAAGATCCGCGTAACCAGCCCGTGGCGGCGCGCGTCCATCACCACCTGTTCCGATACCCACTTGGACTGGCTGTAGCCAAAATCGAGAAGCTCCATATCCTCGTTCGAGTCGGTCTCATACAGAACTTTCTTGACCGCCCAGCCAAACACGAAGGTGGTCGAGACGTAATTGAAGCTCTTGGGGCGTCCCTCGAACCCCAGTCGCAATACCTCGTTGGTCCCGAGCACGTTCGCATCACGCATCCGGTCGTAGTTGAGCAAATAGTTCACGGTTGCGCCGTTGTGGAAGACCGTATCGATTTCGTTTGCGAGCAGATCCCACTCCCTGCGGGTCAATCCCAGATCCTTCTGGCCAAGATCTCCACAAACCGGAATCACGCGAGCCTCGAACCTCTGCATCAGTTCCGCCGGGCAAGGTCCCATCGATTCGATCGCCGCCCTTAATCTTTGCTTGCCCTGATGCTCGCTCGAGGCTCGCACCAGAATGTGGATCTTTGCCCCCGTTTGTTCGAGCAGACTCTTCACCAGGAACGGTCCGATGAAACCGGTACCGCCGGTCAGCAGAACATGATTTAGAACCGGTATTTCCGGCAGGGACCGAGGCGGCGGAGGCTCGAAGATCAGCTTCCGATCGTTCTGCATCAACCGCTGTTCAGCCGCGCGCTGCTGTTCACGGAAAGCCGCCAAGGAATGCCGCAGCGGAGCGAGCGCCTCTTCGGGAGCACGCTCCAGTTGCTCGGCCAGTCGAAACAACTCCGCGATGCTCACGCGCTGAATGAGGCCGATATCCACCTGCCTTGCCAGCATATCGGCGTCTTTATGCTTTAAAAGTTCCTTGATCTCGTGCATGAACACAACCAGATCCAGAGAATCGAGCCCGGCTTCGACGAGGTTGTAGGATTCGGTGCCCGTCAGGTTGTAGCGGGCTTTCAAAACGTCGAAAGGCGACTGGCCGACAGAACCCGAGGTGGAGAGATCTTTTTCCCGCGAAAACTCCGAGAGAACAGTAAATTGACCTTGCAGCCACATGTGCTTGGTTTTATGGCGCATGATCTTGCCCGAACTGGTTCTCGGTATGGCACGGGGTGCGATAAAAGAAATCAGCGCCACTTCCACGTTGAGGTAATTCCGGACGGCGGCCGCAATCTTCAGCGCATCCGGAAGCGCTTTCGGATTTTTCACTTCGGCCACGATGGCGAGCGCCGGATCACTGTCTTCGTGAATCTGGAACGCGGCAACGCAATTGGCCCGGACCAGACCGGACGTTTTCTCGACCACCGCCTCGATATCCTGCGGGTAATAGTTTTGCCCGCGGAGAATGATCACATCCTTGATACGGCCGCAGACGAACAGTTCGCCGTCGTGGAAAAAACCCATGTCGCCTGTCCGAAGGTAGCCATCGTCATGGGGGCTGCCGTCGAGCAGGCGGGCGTGAAACAACTTGAGCGTTAGTTCCGGATCATTCCAGCACCCCAGGCACTTGCTCCCTCCGGCGATCCAAATCTCGCCCACTCGACCGGGCTCGAGAGCGACGTGTTTCTCCGGATCCACGATCTTTACCGTGAGGCCCGGGAGGGGAGTTCCGCAACTGACAATCTGCGTGGCCGCGCCGATCTCGGAAACCTCGGTGGTCATGCGGGCCTTGCCGAGCGCGATGGCGTTCTTGTTCACGGAAATAATATTGCGGCCCCCGAGCGAAACCGCCAGAGTGTTCTCGGCCAGCCCGTAGGCGACAAAAAAGCTTTCCGACCTGAGTCCATAGGGTTGAAAGGCCTGCAGAAACCGTGTGTAGGTGTCCGGTTTGACGGGTTCGGCGGCCACCATCAGCAACCGGAGCGAGCTAAGATCGCAACTCTCCAAACTCTCCTTCGAAAGCCGCCCGGCGCGCAAACAATAGTCGTAGGCAAAGTTGGGCGCGGCTGAGGCACTGGCCCCATAGGTCTTGATGGCGTCGAACCACAGGGTTGGGCGCTGAATGAAATCGGTGGGAGCGAAGCCGTAGGTCGTGCCGCCCATGAGCGCGGGATAAAGATAGCACCCAATCAGCCCCATATCGTGATACTGCGGAAGCCAGGATACGACGATCGGCGCGGGGTGGTCGATCACGAGCGGGCAGTTGTGCAGTATGTTCTCGTGCGTGACCATCACGCCTTTCGGATCCCGAGTCGACCCCGATGTGTACTGCAGAAACAGGATCTTCGAAGCGCCGCCGAAGGTTTCCTCCGAAACCGTATCCACGAAGTCTTCGGTCACTACCCAACGAAGACCGGAAATGTAATCAACGTCGAGTCCCGACGCCGAGACCCCGCTTCTGGTGAGATTGGTCTTCAGGGATCCAAGGTAGTCCTGGCTGGTCAGAATGCCCGTCGCCTGGCAGTCCTTGGCGATGTGGACCATCTTGTAGAGTGCGCCCTGGAAGCCACGAGAGCTGGGCGGGTAGACGGGCACGGGGATCAATCCCGCGCGCACGCAGCCAAAAAACGCGCAAATCATTTCGAGCCCCGGCGGGTAGGCGAGCAGAAGACGGTCCTGTGCCTTGAAGCCGTGCTCTTTGCGCAGATGTCCGGCGATTACCTTCGTGCGGCGGAGAAACGCCTCGTATGAGTAGCCTCCAATCGGATTGCCGTTCACGTCAATGTAGGAATAGAGAACCTGGTGCGGGTGCTGATCCCCTAGACTATCCAGCTTGTCTAAGATCGAAGGCATCATAGATCGGATCGATACTCATGGCGGTCGAACCGCCATTCGCTAACCTCCTACGTTGAATGAAAAGACTCCGTATAGCCGCGCCGCTCCTCGTACACAGGAGCAGAGAGTGACTTGAAGAACAGATACGGGCGAAGTCCCCCCGGAAGCGAGACGCGGTGACGCTGCGTAAGCCCCGCCGGGCGTTGGATCGCCCGGCTAAAAACGTTTTCGTTCGATGTCACTGAGCGACTTATGCTAGCAGAGATTTGAAAAACTGGGAACTGGGAACGAGCGCCACCGCTTGTTCTTCGGTTTCTCTCTGGAGAACATGGGTCGCCTGCAACCGCCCTATCGATGCCGGGTGATCCCGAAATTCCCTTGATCTTGCTCAAGTTCTCAAGATAACATCAATGTCTGACACTTGCGCCAGAAGCATTGCGCCGTTTGCGTCCGAGACGAGGCGGTGATTAGTCTGAAGCCGGAGATTGATGATCTTGTACCGTCGGAGGCCTCGCTACGGCACTCCGTCGACGACCGGTCGGGTGTGTCCTCGTTCCCGAAAGTCTTGCGCCGCCGCCTCAACGATTTTTTTTCCGACCGGAACATTTCTCCTAAAGCCGACCGCACCATGTGGGTCAAAATCGTCATCGGGCTGGCGGTGCTGGCGGGAAGCTGGATCGCTCTCTACGTGTTCCGGCCGGATTCATGGAGGTTTGTCGGCCTCTACCTTCTCAATGCCATCGCCCAGACATTCCTTCTGCTGAACATCGCCCACGACAGCAACCATAACGCCATTTCGTCGGTTCGGTCCGTAAACAAAGCCCTGAACTATGTTTTTGATGTTTGCGGAATCAACTCCTACATGTGGCGAATCCTCCATCATCGAGGCCACCACTCCTGCATCAATCTCTACGGGGAAGACGACGCGCTGAGCGGACGCAGCGTCTTACGGTTTACGCCCCACGAGCCCCGGGCACCCCTGCAGCGGTTCCAGCACATCTATGCCCTGTTCCTTTACGCGCTATTTTCTCTCGATTACGTATTCCTGCGGGACTTCGGGTGCTTTTTCTTCCCGTCCCACGACTATCTGAAACATATCAAGCATCCGGTGCGAGAGTACGCGATCCTGTTCGCAGGGAAAGGATTCTACCTCACCTACATGCTCGTTTTGCCGGTGCTGGTGCTGGGGAAATCGTTTCTGCTGGTCGCTTTGTCTTTCGTGCTCGCCCATTTGATCATCGGGTTGAGCGTAGCCCTGGTGTTCCAGACCACCCACTCGGTTGACAGCACTTATTTTCCCCTGGAGCGCGGCGAGTTTGACAACGGGATCTATCACATCTTTGCGACAACCGCCGACTATGCGACCACCAAGCCGCTCGTCGGTTGGCTTGCGGGCGGGCTCAACCACCATATCGTCCATCACCTGTGCCCTTTCGTGTGCCACACCCACTATGCTTCGCTGACCCGGATCGTGAAGGAGACCGCCGAAGAATATGGCATTCCCTATCGGCAACATCCCACAATGCGGCGGGCGGTCAAACATCATCTGCTCCTTTTGAAGCAATTGGGGAACGAGGATCAGTTTTCGAGTACCTAGATTCATGCCGATGACCAGACGATCCATTCAGCCAGACCACGCGGGATTTCCCGCGGTTGTCCAAAAGCGCCTGGGTAGCGAGGCGTGACCTTGCCTGAAAGCGTGCCGACCGTTTCCCGATTCCGCTCCTTCCTCGATTCGCGCGCCATGGCCCGCAATCCTGTACAGGTTCTCTCGAACTACACCGCACTCCGTGGCGACACCTTCCGGTTCTATTTTGGCGGCGTGAAGGAGGCCATCGTAACCACCAATCCCGCCGTCATTCAGCATGTGCTGAAGACGAATTCGGAAAACTACCACAAGTCCGAGATTCAAGTGAAGCGGATGGGCCATTTCCTGGGCAAGGGTCTCCTGACCACTGAGGGGGAGGCCTGGCGCACGCAACGGCGCCTCATCCAGACGGGTTTTGAGCGAAAGCAACTCGAGGTTCTGTCCTCGATCATGCAGGACTCCCTCGCCGACTCGCTGCGGGACTTCGACCGGCAAGCCCGCATCGGCCCAGTCGATATCTACCCCCTCACGATGAAGATTACCTTCGGAATGGTGGGCCGATCGCTGTTTGGCGCCCGCTTGAAAGAACAAGACGTCGACCTCATCAGCCTGGCCATCTCGACCGTCCAGGAATTTATGGTGCGCCAAACCATCCAGCCCTACCTGAATCCCTGGTTTGCCGTCTCTGGCGAGCTGCGCAGACACGAGGAAATGCGAACCCGCGCCTTCGGCATTCTGCTCGACTACATCCGCCGGCGGCGCGAGGAGGCCCCCGGCCACGATCTCCTGCAGATCTTGATGGATGCGCGCTACAGCGATGGCCACGGCATGGACGATGAGTTGGTTCTCAGCGAGAGCATGCAACTGCTGGTCGCCGGCCATGAAACCTCGTCGAATGCCTTATCGTGGCTTCTCTACCTGCTCAGCTCGCGTCCGGATTGTGTCGACAGGGTGCGGCAGGAGTTCGACTCCGTGCTCGGCGAAAAGCCTCTCAGTTACTCAGACGTTTCGAAGTTCGAGTTTACGACTCATGTGATACTCGAGGCGCTGCGCCTGTATCCGCCGTTTTGGATGGTCGACCGGATGGCTCTCGCCGACGATCGGGCGGGGGACCTCGCGATACCCCGGGGAGCGATGGTCGTTGTGTTCATCTACGGCGTGCACCATTCGTCGCGGTACTGGGAGAACCCGGAAAGTTTCCAACCGGAACGCTTCACCAAAGTGAAGGAGAAGCTTCACACGCCCTTTACTCATTTGCCTTTCGGGGCTGGGCCGCGGGGCTGTATCGGCGGCAACTATGCCATGCTGCAGATCCTCATGATTCTGAGTGTTCTGCTCAGGAAATACGACTTTCGTTTGGTCCCGGGCCAGACCATCGAAGCACGCCCGATGGTGATCTTGCGACCGGAGCACGGAATCCGCATGACCTTCACCGAGGCAATCCCACGCGGCGTCGGCAGACTGTCCGATTGCTTACCCTGATCAAGCCTGGACGCTCAATGTGCTCCTCGCGGAATGGCGGCCGACCTCGCTTGAATGGGCGCCTTTCTTGCGTAAACCGACCTCCATTGCATACTTCTCTCGAGGCTATGAGGCATCACCATGGGTCAAATGATTCGGGGGTTTAGCCGCCGCACAATCCTCGGAGCCGGAATCACTGCGGCAGCGGCATGGAAACTGCAAACAGCGGCGCGGGCTCTGGGGTTCCTGCCAACCGGGTCTGCAGTTTGCAATAGCACTCCCGAGCAGACGGTGGGGCCGTATTACATTGCTCGGGAACTGTTGCGGTCCGATATCCGGGAAGGAAAGCCCGGCCTGCCGCTTGCATTGCGGCTTCTGGTGATGGATTCGCGAACCTGCAAGCCGGTGCCGCGGGCGGCCGTCGATGTCTGGCACTGCGATGCTCGGGGCCTTTATGCGGGCTTCACCCGAATGGATCCTACCGGCATGGGCCCGGCTGGTCCGCCACCGGGCTCAGGAGCGAACGGGGATCATCCTCCCGGCCCCCCTCCCGGATTCGATCCACAGCATCCCGGCAACCGACCCGGGCCGCCCGAGGGCATGGGTCCGCCGCCGGCAATGAAGCCGACCGATGAATCGACCTTTCTGCGGGGTATTCAGTTCACCGATCCTAATGGACACCTAGCCTTTGCGACCGTGTTTCCCGGCTTCTACATGGGCCGCACCAACCATATTCACTTCAAAGTGCGACTGGGCGGCAAAGTGGTCTCGCGGAAAGGTTCAGACCAGCAAATGACCTACCTGGAAGGTCATACTTCTCATACAGGACAGATCTTCTTTCCCGAAGATCTCACCGAAAGGCTGATGCACATGGAGCCTTACCAGAGCCATACCATCCATCGCACCACGCAAACCGAAGACGACATCTTCCAGCAAAAGCATGGAATCGAGTCGCTCGCCAAACTGAATCTCGCCAGCCGAAACCGCCCCGAGGCTGGCTATATCGCCGAACTGATCGTTGCCGTCGAACCAACAAAAACACCCGCGGCGGTCGGGATGGATGGACCACCGCCCGGTCGGAAGTAGCCCGGCTGTTGGGATAGGCGCCACGGCCTGTTTTTTCTTCTCGGATTTCATGGAATCCCGAAGTCGACTGGGAAAAGCCCACCGAACGCTACTCTCCCTCAACTTCGAAGCTTCCGCGTCGGTCGGAGTTCGATCGAGACCTTGGGAGCGTTTCCGGCCTCACCCTCCGAAATCGGTGATGGAAAAAAATGATTCCCCGGAAAGTAGGAAGCTTGCGCGAACAAGCTACTCCGTGCGGAGCGCCTCCATGGGTTCGACCGAAGCAGCGCGGCGGGCAGGGATGAATCCTGCCACGGCAGCGCAAAGCCCGAGCACTAAGGTCGCGCCGGCCAGCGCAAGCGGATCGTAGCCGCCCACTCCATAGAGGAGACCGGCCATGAGATGGCCGGCAAACAACGCGGCGGGAATGCCCAGGCCGAGCCCGATCAGAACTTGCCAGAGCGCGCCACGTAATACCAGAGCGAGCACGCTCGATCGCGTAGCTCCGAGCGCCATGCGGACGCCGATTTCGCTGGTGCGGCGGGCCACGAAGTAGGACATCACGCCGTAAAGCCCCACCGACGCCAGGATCAGCGCTAGGATGCCAAAGAGGCCGGTCAGTTGAGCGATGAGACGCTCTTGGTTGAGGTTTCCGGCAACCTGTGCATCGAAAGACCGAAGATCGACCACGGTCAGATTCGAATCGATGTCAGCCAAGGTGCGGCGAATGAGCGTCTCCACGTTCTGCTGAGGCGCGTTGAAGTTGAGCAGCATGGCGTTGATGAACAGCGATCTCGTCTCGTTTGCATTCATCCCCTGGTCCTGATAGCCGCTGAAACGCTGGGTGAGCGGGCGCAGGTAGACTGGGCGCACCGGATCGCGCGGTCCGTTCATCTTGAAATCTGCAAAAACGCCGACAATTTCAAAACTATCCGAGTACTGCGGAAAACCGATGCCGAAGTGTCTACCCACTGGATCCTGGTTGGGGAAGAAGCGCTTGACGAAGGCCTGATTCACTACGGCGACCTGCCGCGAAGTTGACGTGTCCTGGTCGGTGAATCCGCGGCCACGCACCACGGGCACGCCGATGGCATCGAGAAAATGCGTGCTCACGCGATCCCAGGTCGAGCCGCACTTGTCACCGGGCCGGGGAGCGGGATGCCCCTGCTGGATGACGCATTCGCCCCAGTTGTTACCCTCAAGCGGGCTGTAGAGCCCCATGCCGACGCTGGCCACGCCGGGCAGCGCGGAAAAACGATCTTCGATTTCCCGGTAGAGGGCAGGCAACTGTTCGGCCGTGTAACCCGCTCCTTCCGGATCGAGGTGCAGCACATAGCGGTTGGCAGTCGCGACGCCAAAATTCTGATGCTCCAGGTTCACGAGCGACTTGGTCATCAGGATCGCTCCCGCCAAAAGAACCAGCGACAATGCCGCCTGGATGACGACCAGCGCCTGCTGGGGCAGCGAAGAGCGGTCGCGCGTGGAGCGGTTCACGCCGCGCAGCGCCTCGGCTGGCTGGGCGTGAGACGACAACCACGCGGGCGCCATCCCGAACAGGACGCCGGTGACCAGCGAGACCAGAAACGCGAATCCAAGCACGGCTCGAGAAGGGCTCGCATCGAGAGGCATGTTCCTGGCGTCGGGAAAAGCAAGGGCCAGAATCGTATGCGAGCCGGCGTATGCGACCGCCAATCCGGCCAGCCCGCCGATCAAGCTCAACAATATGCTCTCGGTGAGAATCTGGCGGATAAGCCGGTCTCGCCCCGCACCGAGGGCCATGCGCACGGCCATGTCCGCACGCCGCGTGGTGGCGCGCGCAAGCAACAGATTGGCGATGTTGGCGCAGGCGATGAGCAGGACAAAGCTGGCGAGGACCATCGTCATCTTTAGACCCTTGCCCGCCTCCTGCTGCAGAATCTGAATGCCACCTCCGCCAGGCACGATGGTCACATACTGCTTGGGAATCTCGGCTGCCCCACCATTGTCGGTGTAAGCCGGGCGCGTGGACAGCCACTGACGCAGCGCCACGGTAAGCTTGGCCTGCAATGCGCCAACGTTGGTTCCCGGGCGCACCCTTCCGAGCGCATAAAGCCAGTTGGAATCCGCATACTGCAGGATGGAGTTTGATCCTTGGAGGTAGGGCTCGGTAGCGAGAGGCAACCACAAGGCGGGCGGGCTGTCCGAGATCCGATCCCCGAAGAAACCGGGCGGGGCGATGCCGATGACGGTGAAGGGATGCGCCTGAATGAAAATCGTGGATCCAACGAGCGTGGAATCAGCGGCGAACTCTGTCTGCCAAGCGCTGTAGCTGATTACCGTCGCCGGCGCGGCGGAGGCAGTGTCGTCGCTGTCATCGAGCGGGCGCCCGGCGTAGGCTCCCAGTCCGAGCGTCGAGAAGTAGTTGCCAGAGACAAACTCACCCTGAAGCTGCTTGGCCATGGCTTTTCCGCGGCGCACGCTGAACCCTGGCCGCCCGGCCTGCATGGCGGCCAGTTGCTCGAACTCCGGCGCGGAGCTCTTCAGGTGCAGATAGAGGTCGTAGGAGAAGATGTCGAAGTCGCCATTGTCGTTCACGAATCCGCCATCGACGCAGCAATCATCGGTGTCGCCGATGCGGTAGAGCCGTGCCGGATCGTCCACCGGCAGCGAGCGCAACAGGATGCCCTGCACCAGCGTGAAGATGGCCGTGTTGGCGCCGATGCCTAGAGCGAGAGTGATCACCGCCGTGATGGTGAACCCCGGCCCCTTGCGCAATTGGCGCAAGGCATAGCGCAAGTCCTGCAGCAATGTCTCCATCGAAGCCTCCCCACACACGTTTACGTGATCTCACAGAGGCACGTTCCGCACCACAACGATCGGGGATGCAGGTGGGTTTATTTGCAGTGGAATACGCTCCGAGACAAGGCTCACCTAGATCAGGTTTTGTCCGAAATTGAGGGGAGCTGTTCGAAACCGAACAGCACCAAGATTCGTCCGTCAGCGGTTGGGATCGAAAGGGATGGTTACTTCTTCAGAGCTGCGGGAATGGTCGGTGGAGTAGACCCATTGTTTCACCGCTGCCGCGGCTGACTCCGCTAGGATAAATTTTGGTTTCCTCGGTCTTGGTTATCCTGACTTCCTCATCCGATGAGCTTCACTAGAAAGGATGGGGTCGCCTATCACCGTGAAACCCGCTACACGTCCGGGCAGAGACTTTTGTGCTCTCGTCAAGGTCCGCCAACGGGCCGGTAGACTATCGGTATCGGAGCTTTCATGACAAAGCGTCTTTCGGCAGTGCTCGTCTTCGCCCTGTTCATCTCTCTCGTCCTCATGCGGGCGCAGCAATTTCCGTGGTGGGAACGGCTGTTGCAGCACTACGGCGGCAAAAACGATCAGACCCCGGTATCCTCCATGAAAATGGGCAACCACATGCAAATGTCCCTGAAGGGAGCGTCGCAACCGGGTGACGAACAACGCGCGAAGCAGATCGTTTCTACCGCGCGGGAAGTTCTTGTGCGTTATGCCGAGGTGAATAGGGCTCTGCAGGAGGGCTACAAGCCGTTCCATCCCACGGGGAAAATGGGCGAGGAGGTTCACTACACGAACTACCGATACGCCAGGCTCGAGCAAAAAGGCGTGAACTACAAGCAACCGGGATCAATCCTATACAAACGGACGCCGGACGGCATGAAGGCAATCGGCGTGATGTATACCGCGCCACAGAATTCGACTCCTGAAGAATTGAATGCAATCGCTCCGCTGAGCATCGCCACCTGGCATCGGCATGTGGACTTTTGCGGCGGTCCGCGAAACCTGCCTCTTGACGAGCAGTTTGGCCGGCATGCCCGGTTTGGACCGCAAGGCAGCATCCACACCGAAGAGGCATGTAACCAAGCGCATGGATTGTGGATCCCGGTCGTGTTCGGCTGGATGACGCATGTTTATCCCGCGGCGGATTCCTCAGATGAGATATGGGCTGGCATGGATATGCACATGGAGGCGAACACGGATAGCGAAGAGACCATGAGATAAAATTCCCTTTTGAGGTCCTTCCAAAGCTGATCGTTGTTAAGAAATCCCGTCAGAGTGTCACGGGATGTCCGTTCTTCGGGAGTTTTCCAGACGATAATCCCCACAGCTACAAACGTCGACGAACTTCAGGTTGATATTTTTCCCGTAGTCTCGAATTGAGCGATAGTGCCAGACCGTGATCGGCCTTTCCAGACTGGAATCAGAAGAAATGGCGTTAATCCCATCAGATTGGCCATACATAATGTAGATTCGGCCTCGCTACCGGAAAATTGCGGGCATTCTGCGGCAGGCGCCCTCTGAAATGGCATTTATTTCGGACGTCACCGCCGAGCTTGATGCGGCCGCATCTGCCGGTGCGCAAGTCTTGTTCTTCGAGCGGGCCCGAAACCATCCCCCAGCCGCCAAATGCGTACCCTCGAATCAGCGGATTCGAGGACGTCCTGCCCTGAGAGAACATCACGACATCTCGCCTGGGGTCTGGTGCTAGGACAACG
>Ga0302324_100009452_pt1 | contig 20382 bp, 19 predicted proteins | sample Palsa_T0_1_FD_201949 | JGI IMG/M metagenome (GOLD analysis project Ga0302324, IMG submission 201949) | Peat permafrost microbial communities from Stordalen Mire near Abisko, Sweden - Palsa_T0_1 | ecosystem: Environmental > Terrestrial > Soil > Palsa > Peat permafrost | place: Sweden: Abisko...
GGCTGTGGATGTACTCATCCGCGGTGACCCAACCCATCACGCCGAAGCCGCCGATAAAGTACACGTCCGCCAGCGACATGCGGTAAAAGGCGAAATCGTCGAAATCGACCCAGTAACGGGCGTTCTCGTGGCGGCCGAGATACAGATCTCGTACGGAGTTGGCTTCCGCAGGGGAGACCGCGAGCACCTCGCCGACTAGCGTGATGCGGGCGGCGCCCAGCGGGTCTTCGACACTTTCCGGCATCACCAGCAGGCTCGCGCGGGGATCGCCTTTCAGGTTCTGGGTGTGCATGGCCATGCTGCTGATGAGGAATACCGGCCGGCCGTTGTCGTCGGCCGCATAAGGCATCACGGAGCCGAACGGGAATCCGGGCTGTTTGCGCGAGTGCGTGGAGAGTGTGCCGAGGCGCCCGAGATGGACGAGCGTGCGTCCGCGCTCGGCAAGGGTCGGTTCCGGGACGGGCGGACGCCCGGAGGAGGCGGGAGCGGCGTGCTGACGGGGAGGCGGCATGGTGCTATTTGAACATAGGGGCCAGGGGTCGGGGGCCAGGGGCCGGGGTTTAATGCTGCTGCGCTGTTATGGCCAGCGGCGTTTGCAGGAGCGCAGCAGTTCGATACGGCCGCGCACCCTTATATCCGCGCGACGGGCGAGGCCACGGTTTCCGCAAAACCGGATCGCGCCCGGCTTACCATCGGCGTGGTTACGCAGGCGGGCGCAGCGCAGGCCGCGGCGGCACAGAACGCATCGCAAACCGAGTCCATGGTGGCGGCGCTTCGCCACGCGCTGGGCAGCGCCGCGGAGATTCACACCAGCGGCTATTCGTTGACGCCCAATTTTACGTATCCGAAGAATGGCGGGCAGTCGGTGCTCAGCGGCTACACCGCATCGAACACCGTGGAAATCACGACGGACGATCTGGCGAATGTAGGCAAGGTAATCGACGCGGCGACGCAGGCCGGCGCCAACAACGTGCGCGAGCTCGAGTTTCTGCTTAGAGACGAGGCTCCCGTGCGCGCCCAGGCGCTGCGGGAAGCGGCCCAAAAGGGCGCACGCCAGTGCCGAAGCCATGGCCGTCGCTTTGGGGCTAAAAGTAGTGCGGGTGCTCTCGGCGGAAGAAGGCGAGCCACAGGCGATCCGGCCGGCGATGCGCGCAATGGCGGCTAATGCGGCGCCTGCCACGCCGATCGAATCGGGGAACATACAGGTGCAGGCTACGGTGACGCTGACGGTGGAAGTCGCGCCGTAGGTGTCGCGGTTAAAGAAAGTACTTGACAACATAAAGTGCTAGCGGTACGATGCCGTTATGGCACCTTTCCGATTGGCTGTCTGGGTACCCGTGCTTCTATTAGCCGGCTGCACGACGCATCGTCAGGCGTCCAGCGGCGGTCTTACGCCACTCATCATTGCGGCGCGAGATGGCTCAGTGCCCGCCGTTGAAGCGCTGCTGCGGCACGGTGCAGATCCGGATTTGCGCGGCGGCGTGAACGGCTGGACACCGCTGATGCACGCCGTCCACAAGAACCAGATCGGCGCTGCGCGCGCCCTGCTGGACGGCGGCGCGCAGGTGGATAGCCGCGGCCGCTCCGGAGAGACCGCCTTGATGATGGCGGCCGGCTACGGCTACACCCCGATGGTCGAGCTGCTGCTGGATCGGGGCGCCGATCCGCGGGCCGAGACTCCGGATGGCGACAATGTGTTTATGATCGCCGCCAGCGGCGTGCCCGACATCGATCATTTCACGCTGGGTGGCTGCCAGGCGCCCACGCTGCAGGCGCTGAAGCGGAGGGATCCGAGCTTGCATTTCCCCGATAATGTTTGGGGAAAGGCCGCCAAGATCGCGCTGGCGGCGGCCAAACTGCGCGGCTGTACGTATTAAGCTGTATAGCACCATGCCGGTGCGCGGGGAGTTGCCGACTCCTTTCTTCGAGTCCCGCCAGGGCGCCGCAGTGCTTCTCGACGTGCGCTCGCGGCGGGTGATCGGCGTGCACGCGGCCGCGGTTGCCGGCCGGTTCCTGGCGCCGCCCGGCTCCACGCTGAAGCCGTTCGTGTTGGCGGCACTGCTGCGGAGCGGCAAGCTGGCCGTCACGGAGTCCCTGCTTTGCCCAGGCAAGCTGACCATTGCGGGACGGTCGTTCGATTGCTCGCATCCACGGTTGGACATGCCCATCCGCATCGACACGGCGCTCGCCTACTCATGCAACTATTTCGTGGCGCGGATGGCGGAACGGTTCTCCGCGGGGGAGTTGGCGCGCGAACTGGCACGCGCCGGGTTGCCGTCGGGCGCGGGTCGCGTGCGGGCTGTTTCGGGGCGGGATGCCGTGCGCTTGCAGGCGCTGGGAGAAGACGGCATTCTGATAACGGTCGCGGAATTGGCGATGGCTTACCGGCGGCTGGCGCTCGACGCTGCGCCGTCGATTGTGGCGGGGCTGGAAGGCGCGGTGGAGTACGGGACGGCACAGCGCGCGCAAGTGGCCGGCGTGAAGGTGGCTGGCAAGACCGGCAGCGCGATCGCGGAATCCGGCGCGCCCATCGCCTGGTTCGCCGGATTCGCCCCCAGCCGGGATCCGGAAGTGGTGGTGACGGTGATGCTGGGAGGGCGCTCGGGCGGCTCCGACGCGGCGCCGATTGCCGGGCGGATCTTGGGTGCTTATCGGGCAGGCCGGCTTTGATGCGCGCGTTGGTCATGCTACTGCTGGCTGTTCCGGCTTTCGGCGTGAAGGTGCAGGTGGAGGGCGGGGCCGTGGTAGAGCTGCCCCTGGAACGCTACGTGGCGGGGGTGCTGGCGGGAGAAAGCAGCATGTTCCGGTCGGACGCGGCGCTGCGGGCGATGGCGGTGGCGGCGCGCACTTATGCGGTACGGATGCGCGGGCGGCACACGGCGGAAGGCTACGATTTCTGCAGCAGCACGCACTGCCAACGCGTGGACTTGGACGGCATCACACCGCATCTGGAATCGATTGCCGCGGCGACCGAGGGCGAGATGCTGTGGTTCGAGGGCAAGCCGGCCTTGACCCTTTACACCCGCGATTGCGGCGGGCGCACGGAAGACGGCGGCGAACCATACTTGCAGAGCCGGGCCGACCCGTATGGCACACCCGAGACCTGGCAGTGGGACGGCGATCCGGTTAAGATTGCGAAGGCCCTGGCGGCTTCCGGCTTGCGGACGCCGGCTTCGTTCGATCGCATCACGATCGTAAATCGGACCGCCTCGGGCCGCGCGATGACGCTGTTGCTTGGCGGCTCCGTGCGGATCAGCGCCGGTTCGTTTCGCTTCGCGATCGGCCGTGAGCTGGGTTGGAACACGGTGCGTAGCGATCTGTATGAAGTGCAGTCAGGCGGCGGACACATCCTGTTTCAGGGGCGCGGCGCGGGGCACGGCGTGGGGCTGTGCCAGCGCGGAGCGGAACAAATGGGCGCCGCAGGCAAGTCGTACCGGGACATTCTGGCGTTCTACTATCCGGGCACGGCCGTCGGAGTGACCGCGCGTGGTTTCGCCTGGCAACGATTGAGCGGCGAAGGCTTGACGTTGTGGACCACGCACCCGGACCGGGACGGCGCGGTGCTGGCGGTGGCGGTTCACGAGGCTCGCATCGCCACCGAACGGACTGGGTGGCCCATGCCGGCCGGCGTTGAGATCCGGGTTTATCCGGATTTGGATAGCTACCGGAATGCTACCGGCGAGAGTGGGTTGGTGGCGGCTTATACCCAAGGCCGCCGTATTCACATGCAGCCGGCCGCGGCGGTACGCGGGACCATCCGGCACGAGCTGTATCATGTGCTGGTGGAATCGCAAGCCGCTCCGGGATTGCCGCTGTGGTTCCGCGAGGAAGTGGTGAAGTTTCTGGCGGGCCAACCTAACTCGGTGGCACATTACGGCGAGGCTACCTTGATCGATTGGGTCAAGAAATCCAGCGCCAGCGTACCGGCTACGAAGAGTAAGTAGGCGATCAGGGCGCGGAGGGTGAAGCTGGCCATTTGCAGAGTGAAGGCGCCTGCGTGGGGGACCCAGGCTAGCAGTTTCAGGGGCAGCCATATGGCGCATAGGAGGAGAATGGGGACCGCCATCCAATATCGCGGGTTGCGGAGATGTTTCGATTTGGTGGATAGGGAGAGGGCGATTACGGGGACTAGCATCCAGCGGATTAGCCAGAATGCGGCGTTGAAGATGGTTTGTATGGTAGCTGGTTTTATTGGTTTGCGGAAGGTGTTAGTCAGATAGGAAGCAAGTTTGAACGCTGGCTGGGTGCTGTAGGCGGCCCATTGGGCTAGTAGGAAATAGACGATTAGCAGAGCTAGGGCTGCTAAAAATAGACGAGCTGCGCTCGTCGCGACGGCACGAGTGCCGTCGCGGCAGGCAGGAGTGCCTGCGCCACGTCGGAGGGTTGCGGCATGGAGGACGCAGGTCAGGGATAGGAGCAGACTTGCTATGAACACGCTCCATACCAGGGTTGCCGCACTCGTTTCTCCCAGGCCTAGCCAGTAATAGCCGAGCCATAGCAGAAGGGCGTCGCCTAACAGGTGGATTGCAACTAAGGTGCGCATCACTTCACCTCCAGCTTGCGACTCTCGGTTGTCGCCATGATGTCACGCTGATACATGGGTCCCACGCGCGCGGGACTCACTTGGAAGATGCCCGGGTTCACTACCTTCAGCAGGTAGAAGTATTGGTGCTGGCCCTGCGGGAAATAGGTTTGGAATATCGCCATGCGGTCGTCATGCAGTTCGCGGCGCGTGAAGAAATATTCCCACCACGGCGGGCGGGCCCTCAGTTTATAGGCGTTGTCATGCTCGATGAATTCGGTACCCGCGGGGATGGGATCTTCGAGCATCACGTATCGCCATTCGGAACCGGTGACGGTCAGGCGCACGGCGATGACATCGCCCGTCGTTACAGGACCGGTTAGCGGCGTGATGTCTCCTCCGGGGGCCAGGCGGAAATAGTCGCGCAGGATGTTGAGCGAGACTGAGCCGGCCTTCTCAAAGCGCTCCTCGGCGGAGTAGTATTCGGCGCGCGCGGAGTAATACACACGGCCTGTTCCGCTGGTGGCGATGCGGATGTGGTTAGTAGTTGGCTGCAAGTTCGCGTCTTCGACGGTTACCGATGTGACTGGCTTGTCATTCACGAATACCGTCACAGTTGGGCTTGAGTTGAGTTCGTTGGTGTACTTGAGATAGTCCGTCAGGCCGTAGATCACCATGGCGGTCTGCTTGGTGGACGACCACCAGTAACCTTCATTGCGGTGCTTCATCAGCCACAGGGCTGCCTTGGGCAGCAGCGCGCTGTCGCGGCGCTGGTGCGACAACAGCTTTACGGCGTAGGCAGTGGCTTCGGGCGTGGCGTCTTCTGAGAAATCCAGAAGCGTGTCGCGGGTAGCGGTCCACCAGGCTTGCTCCTGGTCCTGTTCGACGCTACGCTCCAGCGCGGCGGCAATTTCCGCGGCGCGGCCGTCTTTGGCCTGTTCGAGGGCCAAGCCGAGAATCGCGACGCCATACGGCGACAGCTTCGCGCGGCGGTCATACAACTCGCCGAGCGACGCCGCATCCACCCAGCCCGAAAGGGCCAAAGCATATTGCATGTAGGCGCGCAGGTCGGAAGCGAGATCCGGACTCTGCGTGTAAGTTCTATGCAGCCAGGCGGCGCCTTTCTGCAGGGCGTCCGGCTTCACCTCCACACCGGCCGCCTGCGCCTGTTTCAGGCCAGCCACTACGTACGCGGTCATGAAAGGATGGCTTTCGTCGGTCTCCCACCAGCCCCAGCCGCCATCTTCATGCTGGAAGTTATATAGGCGCTCGAGACCGGCGTTGATTTTCTCCTGGAGAGCCGCTTGATCCAGATCCGCCTTCAGACCCAAATCGCGCACGGCCGCCTGCACGGTGATGTCGGGCAGGAAGCTGGACATGGTCTGCTCGACGCAGCCATACGGGAAAGAGGTCAGGTAGTCGAGCGTGGCGAAGAGCGAGCCCACCAGCGAAGGCGAAGAGCGCACCGAGATGGAGCGGGAGCCCGGCTGGACTTTATCGGGGAAGGTGAGATCGAAGTTCGCCGATCCGCCGGCCGCTAGCGACCCGCCGCGGGCCTGCGATAGCTTCACGCCCGGCACATTCACGGGAAGATCGAGCTGCAGCGCATCGGACTCTTCATCCGTGAGCGCTTTGCCGGTGAGGCTGGCGGTGCGTACCTGCTTGGCCCGCACGCGCCAATCGACCTTAGCTTCTCCGCGGCTGGGAATTTGAACATCTTTGGTAGCGCCTTCGAGGATCTCCAGCCCGGTGACATCCAGCGAGACCCGCGCCGTTTTGGCGGTGGTGAGGTAATTATGGACCAGCGCGGAAACGACCACTTCATCGCCCTGCACGAAGAAGCGCGGCACGGCGAGGCGCAGAATCAGGTTCTTGCGGACGATAGTTTTCAGCGTGGCGCTTCCCACCTTGGTATCCGGTGTGACCCCGCGGGCGGTGGCGCGCCAGGTGGTGAGCGAATCGGGAAACTCCACCTTGGCGCGGGCGTGGCCGGCGCTGTCGGTGACTACGTCGGCGGCCCAAAATGCGGTATCCGGGAAGACTTTGCGTATCTTCGGCTGCACCAGGTGCTCAGGCTTGAGTTGCGCCAGGCGCGAGCCCGGACGCAGCTCGGCCAGGCGCATGCGACGCTTGCCCGCTTCGCCATTGAAGAAGTAACTCAGCGAATTGCCGGTGAAGACGCGGTTCCATTGGCGCGCGAAGAAGAAGCTCAGGATGTCTTGTGTAGTGTCTTTGCGAATGCCGTAGACAGCTTCATCGACTACGCCCAAGCTGAACTCCGCATGCGGCGCGGGGTTGCCGTTGGCATCGGTGACATCGAGGGTATAGTTAGCGGTTTGACCAGGCAGATACTGCGGCTTATCGGTACTTACCTTTACGTTCAATTGGCGATCGACGGGCGGCACCTTGATCCACTTTTCACTCGAATAGAAATCGCCGTTGCGGATGAAACAGGCGGCCACGGTGATGCCGGGCTCGTCGTTGGCGGTCACCGGGATTTCATATACCGCCGTGGCGCCGACCGAGCGAATCAGCTTGTACTCGCGCAGATCGCGGCCTTCCACGCTCACATACACCGGAGTGTTGGCTTGCCCCGTCACGATCATCAGTCGCACGGTATCGCCAGCGCGGTAACTCTTTTTGTCGGGAACGATGGGTGCGGTGCGGTTCGGACCGGCATCGAAGATACCGCCTCCGCCTTCGGCCCACAAGTACGTGAAGTTCTCCACGTCGCGTCCTTCGGGCGTGTGGGCCGTGGCGCGCACGCGGTAGGAGCCGCCCTCGGGCGGAATCCGGAGGGTTGCGGTGGCGTTTCCGTCAGGGCCTGTGGTGACCATGGCAGTCGCCTTCACTTGTCCGTCGCCGGGTTCGCGATAGCGGTAGGTGAGCAGGTCCACACGCACCAGCGTGCTTACTGGTTTGTTGTCGTAATCGCGGGCCTGCACGTTTACCGTGGCGTTACTGCCCGGCGGATAGAAATAGCGCTCCGGCGAGGCGTTCACCAAGAAGGTGCCATAGGTTGCGACTACCCAGCCGCGGCCAGTGATCTCGCGGTTCGCCTGGTCGGTGACACGCGCCTCGATGCGATAGACGAAGTCCCACTTACGCTCCGAAACGGCGGTGGGCAGGCTGATGGTGAGCTTGCCATCGGCATCCAGTTGCGCCTTGGTTTCGCCGACCTGGTCGCCGGAATCGTCGGAATCGTCGCCTGGCTGCGGGGGTTCGGCGGCCTCTTCGTCGGGATCGTACCAGAGCGGAAACCAATAACGGTTGCGATACACCGCATAAGTCATTTTGGCGCCATTTACCGGCTCGCCAAAGTAATAACGCGCATCGATGGTAGCTTGCACGGTTTCACCCTCGAGCACGCGCGTTTTGGAGGGAGTCACATGGACTTCATACTCCGGCTTCTTATACTCCTGCACTTCGAAGTTACCGTTCATGTAGCCTTCGCCGGATTTCACCTCGATGTTATAGAAGCCCAGCGCCGCGCCGGCAGGCAGTTCCAGGTCGTCGTGAATCGTGCCATTGGCGCTGGCGACGAGGGTCTTCTGATAGGCGGGCTTCTGCTCGGGATCCTGAATAGTGACGGAAACGCTGCGCCCGGCGGGAATGGCGTACCCGCTAGCGGTGCCCAACCGCAGAATCCCCTTGAAGTGCACGGTGTGGCCGGGACGGTAGACGGGGCGGTCGGTGTAGACATAGCCGGTCCACTGCTCCATGCCGGATGCGAAGTTGTAATAACCCGCGAGAGCGTTCACGGCGAAGTCGGCGCCCACGCGGGCCACCACGCGGATTTCACTCGGATGGCCGGTGGCCACGCGCATCTCCGCAATGCCGTTGTTATTGGTGGCGGCTTCCGCGAGGCTGGCGTCGCGCGCCAGCAGCGCGACCTTGGCCGCCGCGACCGGCTGGCCTGTGGCGCGGTTCACCACCATATTCACTACCCTGCCCTCTCCGGTCTTGGTGATCATAGCGATGTCGGAGATCATCAGGATGGTGTAGGCTTGCAGTTCGCCGTGCACGGCCTCCACCAGGTAGACGCCCTTGTCCTGGACGGCGATGTCGACGGTGGCCTGCTGCCATCGCGCATGGCTGCGAATGGGCTGCTGGAAAGAGAGCACAAGCTGCTGCGAGTTCAGCAGCGGCGTTTCGGCATATTGGGTGCCCTTGCCGGTGGGCCGGGACTTCGGCAGCCAGTTGTCGAAATGCGCGCTGGGCGGCTCGGTGAACTGCGCGCGCAAGGACCGGCGGATATCGGCCCGCAGGCCGCGCTTCCAGATATGGATACGTTCCAGCAATGTGCGCTCATTGGGCGGACGGGCCACGCGTCCGCCGAATTGGTGCGCATCGTCCAGTTGCTCGAAGAACTTCATGGGGTCCTCGACGCGGTAGACGCGGAAGGCGAGCGAATCGACGTTCCAGGCGTTGAGCGAGACTTTGGGGACGCTGTTCGAGCCGTAGGTTTGGGAACTGGAGAGCGCGAAGTAGGGCTGCTCTTCGCTCTGGCACAGACCGATCGCCGCGGCGGCCAGGAGGAACGCAAGATGAAAGCTTCTACTTGAAAGGCGTGTCAATTTCTTTCCTCAGAATGTTCCAACGGAACACACCCAGAAAACGGGGATTGTTAGCCAAAGGGCGCCATTCGGTGCGCGGAAAGTTCATCAGCTCTGCCACGGTGAGCCGGCGCATCTCGCCGGCACCCGAGCCACCGGGGCCGGTGTGATACAGGATATAGCGGCTGCCGTCGTTTTGAAGCTGACTCTCTCCGAGGTAAATCATGCTGTGAAACCGCTCCGCGCCGGCTTCCTGATGAAAGAACAGCAGGTCGCCGGGCATGGCGGCTGAAAGCATGCGGCCTTCCAAATGAGCATTCAGGCGGCAGAGCGTCTTGGCGTCGGCGAACTGGGCGAAGGAGCCGTCGGTGAGGTCGGATGGCTGGAAGGCTCCTGGACGGACGCGAAACAGGGCCGCGCCGAGCGGCGTGAAGGGGTATCGATACTTGGCGATGGCTGTGGGGGTGCGCAAGGCTTCGCGATAGGCGTAGCGGATGAGCGCGGCGCAGTCGTTGATTTCAGGCGCGCGCGCGGCAAGGGGCTCGAAATATTGCGCTTCGGCGAGGCGGGTGAAATAGCGGCGGAATTGCTGCTGGTCGCGATCGTCCTGGAGGCGCATGAAATCGGGGGTGCCGTCTTCGGCGGAGTCGCGATAGAAGGGGAGGGTCTGGAGTACGATTTCGGCGACCGGGGTGTTGGGGATGGCGACTCGGATTTGGGTGCGGCCGGGGTTGACGCCGGCTTGAATACTGGCTTCGGCGGGGGCGGTTTGGGCGAGTGTGGCGATGCGGGGATTGGCGATGGTGACGATGGCGCCGGGGGTTGGGGGATCGATTTGGAGGGTGGCGGTTTCGTAGCCATCGGCCAGTATTTGGTTGGGGTGTAGGGTAAGGTGGGGTGTGGTGGGTTTGTGGCAGGCGGTTAGGGCTAGAAGCAGGGCGAGGAGGTTGCACCGTAGGGCGGGCAATTCTGCCCGCAGCCGGCTTTTAGCCGGCTGTGGCCGCCTGAAAGGCGGCTGCGGCCATGATTGGCCGCCCCACGGTGCAGTAAAGCATGCGGCATTGCACGGATAAGGAGACTTCGCCATCCTAAGCACAGTGTAATACCCGCGATCTGGCGGGTTATCGTTAGGTATGTCAGCAGCAGTCGCACGAATTACGATTGAACCAGGCAAGCGCGGTGGTAAGCCATGCGTCCGAGGATTGCGAATCACAGTGTGGGACATCCTCGGCTGGCTGGGCTCCGGAATGACTGAGGCGCAGATTCTCGATGAGCATCCCGACCTCGAGAAGGAAGACTTTCCCGCCGTATACCAATTCGCCGCCGAGACTGGCCGCAGAGCGCTGGCCGGGTGAGCCTGCTGCTGGACGAAAACCTCTCTCCGCGCCTCGTCCAGCGGCTCTCATCGCTGCGATTTTGCCGGGCTGAGCCGACGGCTGGGATGGCCACTGAAGGTCATCCACCTGGAGGAATGCGGTTTTCCGCTACGCATTATCGAGGGAAAAGTGTCAAGTTTTCAACCGGCCTTGGGAAGCGGAAATGCCTCATAAATCAGTGGCGGTGAGCATGGCCATGGCGGGCCGGAACACTCTGCCCTCCAACCGGCGCCGAACCGTCTCGCGGTGTTGATCCGCCGGCGAATCGCGTCATGTGCGTTGCTGGGGGCGCGGTCCTGTGGGGTGTGTCCCGAAAGCCGGCGCCACTACCCGCCCTGCCGCGCATAATCCGGCGCAGACGCCGCCCGCGGCGCATCCTTGGGCATCAGTATCCAAGCCACCAGATACGCCACAAACCCCACCCCCGCGCCCAGCGCCAAGGCCAGCCATACGATCCGGATCAGCAGCGGTTCCACCCCCAGATATCGTGCAAAACCCGCGCACACTCCCGCGATTTTCTTGTTCTCCGTGTCCAGCGCCAACCGCGGCGCCGTATACGGATTGGCCGTGGCCTCCGCCAGTTTGGTGGGGTGCCCGCAGGCGGAACAATAGCGTACCTTCTCGTCGAGTTCTGCCCCACAGCGTGTACAGTACATCGCGTCACCTCGTTCACTTAGAGATACGAGAATTGGGGCCGAGGTGTTCCTTCGGGGGCGCGGTATACTGGCGGGCATGCGTCTCGAAACAGCCTGCACTTTTCTCCTGGCGGCCGCACTCGCCGCCTGTCCCGGCTTCGCGCAGACCGATCCCATCGACAAAGGCCACTCCGCCCACGGAGCCGCGTTCGACATCGGGCCGCGCCAGAAGCCCTGGCTCATGGAAGGCATCGGCGCCGCGCCGTTCCCCATCACCACCAAGAACCCCGAGGTCCAACAGTGGTTCAACCAGGGCAACGCTCTGCTGCATTCGTTCTGGTTCTACGAAGCCGAGCGCTCCTTCCGCTGGTGCCTGAAGCTGGAGCCGGACAACGCCATGGCTTATTGGGGATTGGCGCGCGCCACGGACGGCGATCGCGCGGCCGACTTCGTGCGCGAAGCCGTCAAGCGTAAAGATAAGGTCACTGAGCGCGAGCGCCTGTATATCGAGGCGCTCGAGGCCGCGCAGCCCGATCCGGTGCGCGATGCGGCCGCCAAGCCCGATTACCGCGAACTGCGCCACCGCGAAATGAAGAAGCTCGAGACGCTGTGCGTCAAGTATCCCGACGATATGGAGGCGCGCGCGCTGCTGGCCGAAGTCACTTTGGGCGACTCGCGCTACGGCGCCGAGTTGATTATCCGCGAGATCCTGGCGCGCCAGCCCAACCATCCCGGCGCGCACCACTATCGCATCCACAATTGGGATTACCACGAACCCGAGCAGGCGCTCGCAAGCTGCCGCGCCTACAGCGATCTGGTGCCCGGCATCGGCCACGCCCAGCACATGCCCGGACACATCTATGCCATCGTGGGCATGTGGCACGAAGCCGCGCTCTCCATGGATGCGGCCACCCGCGTCGAGAAGCAATACATGCGGACCAGCCTCACCTTCCCCTTCAATAACTGGAACTACGCCCACAATCGTAACTACCTTGGTTCGCCGAGACTGGATGCTGACGGCAATTTCAAAGACCGTCGCGATGAATCCTCGTGGGAACTCTGGCAAGGCTGCGCTGCCCACTACGCGCCGAAGCTGACGGAAACGGATGCCGTGGAAGTGGCGGCAAAAGCAATATACCAATCGAACAAAGAAAAATACTGGCCGCTCGATTTTAAAGATGCTAAGGCTGCAATCCAAATCAGCATCCGACAGGCCGCCAAATCAGCCCTCAGAGCCGCTGGCGTGCGGTTCATTGAAGGGGAGTAGTGGTCATGGAGGTTATAAGCGTTCCGCTAACCAAAGGCCACACTGCACTTATAGACGCTTGTGACGCCCACATGGTGCTCCCGTTCTCTTGGTACCTGGAAGAAACGATGGGCAAAAAGTACGCTCGGAAGTGGAAATCACCATCATCCCTGTATGAGAAGATGCACCGGCTCATTCTTAACGCACCGCCTCGGCTATGCGTCGACCACATAAACGGCGACGGCTTAGACAATAGGCGCCACAATCTCCGGCTCGCCACACGTGCACAGAATTCGCAAAACTTCTGCCGGGCGAAAAGGAAAGGTCGATATGTTGGCTTTTCTTATGACCTTGCTAGGGGAAAGTACAACATGCAGGTGAAAGCCAACGGCATCATCTACAGCACGCGATACAACACGGAGATGGAAGCCGCAATTGCTCATGATCGCGTTGTAAAGAGGGTACATGGAGAGTTCGCGATCCTGAACTTTCCAGATGGAGACCCGCATCCAGAAATGCAATTACTATTGCCAAGGAGCCTCCGGAAATGACCGACATCCTCGCCCGCCTGGCGGCGCTAACTGAGCACCCAAAGACAACGGAATTACGCGAACACGTCCGGCGTGGTTATGGCTTTCGGGCAATCGGCGCAGAACGCCTATGGTCGCTCCACGATGATGAAATGCAAGTGCTCAATACCGGTTTCACGTGCCTTGATGGCCGCTGCAAGCCCCTCACCGCGCTGGTGCAGGAGGCGGCTGGGGAGATTGAGCGGCTACAGCGAAGAAAGGCCACAGTCGAATAGGCGCTCAGGATTGAGCGTCTGCTGCTCTTGGAGTGCCAGGGTTATCTTCGTCTTCAGCCACAACTTCCAAACCTTCGATAGGTTCGATGATTGTTGGCTCCCCCAGCTTGCGCGATACGCGGGCAGATGATGTGGCTTCACCAGCTTCGTTCTCCGCAGGAAGTGAAAGATCGGCGGCTTCAAGTAGGGCGCTGGTGAGGCCGTCCCAGTCGTAATCCGGTGGTGCCTTCACTACCTTCATATTTCCGTGCCGATCCCAAACCGGAACAGCGTTTGCAGCACGAAGTTTCTCTACAAACGCAATCCGCTCCTCCATTTCCTTAATCTTGGAGATCCGTGCCTCTGTTTCCATTCGATCGGCAGTTGCTTTTTCTTGCCGCGCCTTATCCGCAAGCGTTTGACGAGCAAGCTCGCTGGCAATTCGCTTGTTCTCTTCTTCCGCAGCCTTCAACAGGGCTTCGGAGCTTTTTACTTTCGCGGTGTTCCACAGAACATCGGGCGCCTCTTGGAGGCGCTCGCGAATACGTATATCCTTTTGGCTGTACTCAGAGATTCCACCTACAGCATCGCGGAGTTTCCTACCCGCTTCGCTACGCCATTGCTTGGGCAACAAAGCGCGTACCTTTGCCAAGACGCGGGAAACAAACCTTGGGTGTTCAGACAAGCGAGAGCTCCCTAACTTGGCTTTCCTCGCGTTCGAATTCTACCGCAAGACCCGTTCCACCGCACGCCCTGTAAAAATCAGCCAGCGCCCGAAAGGCCGCTTGCACCTCCTGATCCGTCAACTCCGGGTCGAACGAAATATTGAAAGTCTCGGAGAAGCGCTCTTGCTTCAGGCGCAATAATGATTGCGTAATCTCGGCACGAAGCTCGTCGGAGGACTTGAAAAACTCCACGACTTCATGCCTTCCAATGAGCTCATGGCGAAATGTGGTTACATTGGTTAGATCTTCCTGCGTCTTGGCCCCTACGTCTTTCGACAGGAATACCAGAACGGGTTTCCCAGTCCTTTTAGCATTCTGATATTCGAACTTGGTGAAAGATTCCTCTCGCCTGGAGACACGCGAGCTGTCGACGATTAATACAACGACATCCGACTGCGCAATTGCGTCCTGAACAATCGGCCGTGGCGAACGATTGGTTGCCGGAGTCCCCTTGATCAAGACTGGCGCAAAGTCTGGCAGTCGCGTGATGGCATCGATGGCAGCGTCTTTCCATTCCGTATTGCGATAGGTCAGGCTGACGAAAACGTTTATCGGTTCCATGGATTATCTGATATTACACCCATTCCCATCCCTGAGCCCAAGACAGCCAAGGGCGTTTCTTGGCTTGACGCCCCTCCCACGGGAGCATAACCTCCACTCTTATATTCAAGAGCAGTTAGGCATGGCGGAAGCCGCCATCTTCGGCGCGCGCCAGCTTATGGATGCGCCGCTCGATCCGGTCGACAACAAAGAGAACGAGTACAGCACGCACTCGCGCGGCATGGCGGCGCTGGAGTGCGCGCTGGTGAAGTACGAACGCTGGGACGATCTGCTGAATCCCAAGACCATCCAATGGCGCGACGTCTACGAAGACAAAATCGATAAGGCCTATTTCGAAGCGCGCGCCTGGCTGGGCAAAGGCGACCTCGACAAAGCCGCCAAGAGCCTGAACGCGCATGCCGATTTGAAGAAGGACCTGGACAAGAACAAGGACCTCGAGGATACCTACACCATTCAGTCGCAGGAGCTGATGGGACGCCTCGCGATCGCGCGCGGCGACACTATAGTGGGCTTGGGGCTGCTCGCGGATGCCGCCGAACGCGAATACGCGATGCAGAAACAATATGCCGATCCGCCGTTTTATCCGGAATCGCTTTACAACAGCCTGGGCGAAGCTTATATGGATGCCAAGAGTCCCGTGCTGGCGGCGCAGGCGTTCGAAAAGGCCTTGGATCTGACCAAAAACGATATCTTCGCGCTTTCCGGACTGGTGCGCGCGTACGCCGCGCTGGGCGAAAAGGCCAAGGCCGAGGATGCCATGGCGCGGCTGCTCTTCGTGGCCTCCAACGCCGACGCCGGGCTGAAAATTCTGGAGCGCGCCAAGGCTACCGGCATCACCGCTACGCCGCGCGATTCCGCGCCCGCGCCGCAGCGCGATTACGCGCGCGTGCCGCTCGACCATTTCGGTCCGCCAAAGTGGGATCCTTACGAAGCCCCGGCGCTGGCGGTCCACGACGCCGCGGGCAAGCCCGTGTCACTCGAGGAATACCGCGGCAAGAACGTGCTGCTGGTCTTCTATTTGGGCCCGGAGTGCCCGCATTGCCTGCGCCAATTGCACGATATCGGCAAGAACAAGGACGAATGGGACCGCCTGAACACCGTGGTGCTGGCAGTCAGCAGCACGCCCCCGGAGAAGAACGGCGAGGCGCTCAAGCAGTTCGGCGATCTGCCCGCACGGCTGCTCTCCGACCCGGACCACACCAATGCGCGCCGCTTCCATTCCTACGACGACTTCGAGGATATCGAGTTGCATTCGACCATCCTCATCGATAAGAAAGGGAGGGTCTACTGGGCGCGCTTCGGCGGCGATCCGTTTTCCGATATGCAGTTTCTGGTGAAGCAGGTGGAGCGGATGAACGAGTTAGCCGGATCTTAGTCTTAGTGGGGCAGGCTCCCAGCCTGCGCGGGTCCCCTGGACCCGCTTCTTGCTCTGAAATCGAGCCTCTGCGAGGACAAGATAGGCGGCCTGGGCGCCGCCGCAGGCCGAGGGCCTGCCCCACTATTTATCCTGTTTACGGCATACCGGTCAACTGCAAAACCATCCCCGAATCCGTGGCCGCCCACAGCGACCCATCCGCCGCCGCGCGCAGCATGGCGCCGCACCGCCGTGGCGCGATAATCGACGTCCAACTCCCGCCAGTCGCTCAGATTCTCGCTCTTCAGCATTACCAGCTTGCGCGGAATCGGCGAATGTTGCATTTGTCCTACCACCTCCACGCACGCCAGGTATCCGGTTCCGGACCGGCGTCTCACCCGTATCCGCACCCTCTTTGAAAAGCTCAGCCAGGAGCCTGCTGGAGAAAACTTGGCCTAGATTGGCCGGTAAATGATCGAAAAAGGTTTGCTCGGGTCGATTGGCGGCTTGGAGGGATCAGAGAGGGAATTTAGGCGGACGCGCCGGGGCGCAATTCTGCGCAACATAAAGGACGTTATGTTGCGTTCAATTCGAATTCCCGGTAGCCTCGTTTTCCATGGGCGAGCCGGTTGTTAGAAACACGGGGCGGGGCGCTGTGGACGACGCCCCGAGGTCTATGCGCGACGCGGGAGTCCGCGAACGACGCAAAGCTATGCTTGGGCTGCCACACGTTGCCAAACTGAGTACCTTTGCTGCCAAATTACGCGAGCGCGGTTCAGTAGAAGTTCCCGAGTTTGACCCGTTGGACGGCGGCATAGATGCGCGCGTGCTGTTTTTATTCGAAAAGCCAGGCCCGATGACGTCGACGGGCGGCAAGCGGCCGGGGTCGGGCTTCATCAGCCGCAACAACGATGACCCTACGGCAAAGGCCATATTTCATTTCATGGAGGAGGCTGCCATACCGCGAAAGTCGACGGTTACTTGGAACGTCATTCCGTGGTGGAACGGAACGGTGAAGGTCACGGGCGCGGAGCTGAGCGAAGGCGTTGACCACGTAGTGGATTTGATCGGCCTGCTGCCCAACTTGCGAGCGGTTGTCATGGTAGGGCTGAAAGCGGCCGCCGCAAAGCCTTACCTGGAGACCACAGGGCTGGCGCTATTCACGTCCGATCATCCATCGCCGCTAGTAAGAGCGAGGTGGCCGAGTAGATGGAAAGCAATTCCATCGGAGTGGGCCAAGGTTCGTACATACATCGGCGAGGAGGGAAAGTGAAGGAACTGACGATTACACGGGCGCGGATTGGAAATTTGGTAAAGCTGCCCAAAATGGAACGCCGGCTGCGTATCGAGTATGAGATTTTGGACCTGGCGCTGGGGGCCAGCTCGCCGAAATCGAGCCTCTGCGAGGACAAGATAGGCGGACTGGGAGGCCGCCGCAGGCCGAGGGCCTGCCCCACTATTTATCCTGTTTAAGGCATACCGGTCAACTGCAAAATCATCCCCGAATCCGTAGCTACCCACAGCGACCCATCCGCCGCCGCGCGCAGCATGGCGCGCACCGCCGTGGCGCGATAATCGACGTCCATCTCGCGCCAGTCGCTCAAATTCTCGCTCTTCAGCATGACCAGCTTGCGCGGAATCGGCGAATGTTGCATCTGTCCTACCACCTCCACGCCCGCCAGGTATCCGGTTCCGGACGGCTGCAGCAGCACATCCGTAATGGCCCGGTCGGTGGCGTTGTAGACCATACTGCTCTTGCCCGTAGTGCCATCGACCAAGTGCACCTCCGACGGCCACTTGAACGTGTCGCTAAACTCGAGCAACCCCAGTCCCCGGCCGTCCGGCAGAAATACCCCGCGGGTGATGCGGCCGAACATCGACGAGGTGGAGGGCTGCCAGGTCTTGCCGCCATCCCGCGTATCCAGCATGATCGACAGGTGCGGCCACTCGCGCCGCCGGGTGGTGTCTTTGGGGTCCAACCAGTCGGGGGCGCCATTGCCGCCGGGGCGCGGCGGCGCGCTGAATCCGTTGATCAAGCCGGTCTTGGCGGTCGCAAAAGCGATGTTGTTGTAAACCGTGTACTCCGGATCGGTGTGCGGCTCCGCCGCGGCGGCTATCGGCGCCCACGTCTTGCCGCCATCCTCGGTCTGGTAAGCCAGCTTGTGGGCGCCCACGGCAAAGCCGCGGGATTCATCCAGGAAGTAAACCTTCATCAACAGCTTGGGCGACTGCGCCAACTCGTGCCAGTTGCGCCCGGCATCGGTGGTCTGCCAGATCCCTTTGGGGGTGACCATCCAGCCCATCGCTTCGTTCACGAAACACAGCGAGATGGGGATGTCGCGCAGGTTGGCGACGGTCCAATGTGCGCCGCCGTCCACGGTGGTCACGCTAACCGGTCTCGACTTGCCCTTCTCTTCGATGTAACCAACCGCCACGCCGTGCCCGGCCGCCGGGAATTGCAGATCGTTGATCACCAGCGAGGAATCGTCTTTGTCGTAGAAGTAGGAGAGCCGCCATTTTTGGGCGGAGAAAGCGGGCGTGGCCAGCATCGCGATGACGGCTGCGCAGCTTAACAAGGGGGATACGCGACGTGGCGCCCATTGCTCCAGCCCGCCTTGGCCGCCTAAAAGGCGGCTGCGGCCATGATTGGCCGCCCCACGGTGAGAAACACAAGGCCGAATCATAACCATTCCGCTAACGGGGGCGAATCGGACCCGACGCCAGCACCAGTTCCACGTGATTCGCCGATTCCACCGCGGTGGGCGCCATGCGCGCCAGCACCAGCACGCAGCCTACCTGTTCCCCCAGCGTAGTCAGCACTTCCATCTCGCTGCCGGTATGTTGATGCGGCATGCGATGTTGCACGTTAATCACCCCCACCACCCGGTTACGCGCAATCACCGGCGCCGAAAGAAACGCCTCGTAGGTATCCTCCGGCAGCTCGCCGAAAGTCTTAAAACGGGTGTCCTTGTACGCTTCCCGCGAAATAGCCAGCAGCCGCCGCTCGCGCGCCACCCAACCGGTGAGGCCTTCGTTCAGTTTCAGCCGGATTTTGCCGATAGTGGAAGGGTGAGGCGTGTTGGAAGCGCAAAGCACCAATTCCTCGTTGTCCAGCAGATAGACCAGGCAGGAGTCGCAACGCGTGAACTCCACGGTCAACGACACAATGCCTTGCAATACTTCCTGCAGGCTCAGTTCCCGCACCATGAACCGGCTCACTTTCTGGAAAAGCTGCAACTGCTGCTCAGTGCGTTGCAGGCGCGACTCGAGTTCTCTGGCCTTCGGCACGATCCTATTATAACCGCGGCGGTAAAACGCCCCAATGAGGCTTTCCCTGGAACCTGACTGGCGTCACCAAACCTGGAGCGTGCCGGAGTGCCCGTTCCCGATCGAATCGTCCGCGGCCGTGCTGGACGAGATTCGGATTGCCGCTGTGGATGCTTTCCTGTCGCTGCCGCACGGCGGAGCGGAAATCGGCGGCGTGCTGTGGGGCACGCACAACAAGGCGGGCGTGCGCATCCTGGCGGCGCATCCTTTGGAGTGTGAACACGCACTTGGCCCCACGTTCACGCTATCGGATAACGACCATACGCGTCTCCGCGAGCTGCTCGCGGAAGGCTGCCGGGACCTGCGCGCGCAGGGCCTGGAGCCGGTAGGTTGGTATCATTCGCACACCCGCAGCGAGATTTTTCTGTCCGCCCAGGACGTGGAAATTCACAACCGTTACTTCCCCGGGGCCTGGCAGGTCGCCCTGGTGGTCCGTCCGCACCTCATGCAACCGGTGCGCGCCGGGTTCTTCTTCCGGGGGCCAGGCGGCGCGGTGCATGCCGATGCCAGTTACGGCGAGTTTGTTCTGGAACCGCTCAAGGAGGCCGCGGAAGAACCCCTTATACCGGCTTCTCCGCCACGGCGCTCGTGGCGATGGCTCTGGTGGCTGGCGATCCCGCTCATGATGGCGCTGTCTGCCGCTCTCTTTCCGGCCCGCAACCATTCCGGGGCGCCCTTCGTTTCGCTGATCGCCTACGATCTCGATGGACAGTTGCAAATCCAATGGGATCGGGCGGCGGTGCCCATGCGCTCCGGCGAGGCCGGCACGCTGGAAATCGCGGACGGAGCCTCTGCGACAGTCATCGCGATCGATGGCCGGCGGCTGCGCAGAGGCACGGTCAGCTATAGCCGCGAGAACGCGCGTGTGGACGTACATTTCACCCTCGCACAGCCCGGGATCGGGAAGTTTGAAGAATGGACTACCTTTGTAGGTCATCCCCCACCCGATGGGCAACCGGATCAGGCCGCGCGTACCCTGCAACTGGAGCGGGACGTCGCCGGTCTGCGCTGGCTCATCCGCCAGAAACAAATACGCAAACCAAATCCAAGGTAGACTGTCTACCATATTGATGTCGCCGGCGACACCGAACACGCTAGAATTATCAGAGCGCATGCAAAAAACCATCGTCGCCGTACTGTGTCTGGCATTGCCGCACTTGAGCCTGGCAGAGTCCGCCAAGTTCCTGGACTACCATGACTATCTGTTACCCGGCACGCCCGAAGCGGTGGCCATCGCGGATGTCAACCGCGACGGCATCCCCGACGCGGTAGTGGGCACCTCCGGCGGAACCCAGG
>Ga0302324_100009454_pt1 | contig 20381 bp, 18 predicted proteins | sample Palsa_T0_1_FD_201949 | JGI IMG/M metagenome (GOLD analysis project Ga0302324, IMG submission 201949) | Peat permafrost microbial communities from Stordalen Mire near Abisko, Sweden - Palsa_T0_1 | ecosystem: Environmental > Terrestrial > Soil > Palsa > Peat permafrost | place: Sweden: Abisko...
CTCAGTCTTGAGCGGCCGGCTTTCGACTTTGTGCTTGAGGGTCACACCATCCAGAAACTCCATGGCGATGAAGGCTTGAGTACCTTCCTCACCAATGTCATAGATAGTGCAGATGTGGGGGTGATTCAGGGCCGAGGCAGCCTGTGCTTCACGACCGAAGCGCAGCAAGGCTTGAGGATCTTTGGCGACGTCATCCGGCAGGAACTTGAGGGCGACGAAACGATGGAGTCGCGTGTCCTCAGCCTTGTACACTACCCCCATCCCACCACCACCAAGTTTCTCAATGATCCGGTAGTGCGAGATGGTTTGGCCAATCACTGGCGCGAAATCTTACGTGAGTCAAATGGGCAAGTCAATGAATGCAGAGAGGCCGAGCGCCGCCCTAATCGCATATTCCTACACACATGCCCAGACTCGACAGTTACCAGGCGAGTCATCTGCCATCTTAATCCGATTCTGAACATTTCTTCTCGAAGTCCAGCCTAACCCCGTCCATCCGAAGGACACGGCTGTACTGCGGCGCAAACGCTCCCCTTGAGTTCATCCGGAAGTTCTAAAGCTTATGCCGTCCCCGCCGATAGCTGCCTACAGACGGGGACATTGGTTCGCGAGCTCGGTCACTGCCCCACAGGATTGCCTTTACAGGTCAGGCGTATAATGTTGGTCTCTGGCGGCCCGGTTGTGACATCCCGGTGATCCCGCCCATCCTGTTGAATGGCCCTTCGCTTCCCAGCACCCCGTTTGTCGGAGCCAGTTTGCCAGCGGTGCACGCCACTGCCACCGGTAGCGAGATCGTCCGTTTTGTACGTGCTTGTGATCGCGCTGGCAACAGCCGTGTCTTGCTCCTGCCCGACTGCTCCATCTGTCACTTCGATCTCGCCCAGCAGCACAAGCGCCGGAGGCAGCCCGTTCGTATTGACCATCAACGGTAATGACTTTAGCAGTGACTCGATGGTGGACTTTAACGGCTCCTCTTTGACGCCGAGCCTCGTCAACAGCCATCAGTTGGTTGCTACGATCCCGGCTGCCGACATTGCGCAGGCCGGAACGTTGCAGGTTTTTGTGCTCAATCCCCCATCGGGTGGCACGACTAGCACTATCGGAGGAACCGGGCCCACAACCACATCCTCCACGTGCAGCGGCAACGACTCAAACGCCGTTTCCTTCACGGTCAGCCCATGACTCCGTAAGGCGACGGAGGAATATAAGTGTCGCACGCGGGCCATTCCACTCATCGAGAATCGAGCCGACGCGGCTTCTGGGTCAATGAGCACCATCGCGGTATTTCGGCAGCTATTCCTCTTGAGGGAGCAACTCTTTCACTTTCGTTGACTTGCCTATTTCGCCCCCGTAAGATTGTGCGCCAGTGATCGGGCAAACCATCTCGCACTACCGGATCGTCGACAAGCTCGGCGGAGGCGGGATGGGTGTGGTGTATAAGGCCGAGGATGTGAAACTGCATCGTTTTGTGGCTTTGAAGTTTCTGCCGGACGAAATTTCCAAAGATGCGCAGGCGCTGGCCCGCTTCCAGCGCGAGGCGCAGGCGGCGTCGGCACTGAACCATCCAAATATCTGCACCATCCATGAGATCGATGACCAGCACGGGCAAACCTTCATTGCCATGGAGTTTCTGGATGGAGTGACGCTGAAGCACCGGATTGCGGGAAAGCCCGTGGAGACGGAAGTTGTGCTGGGCCTGGCTATTGAGATTGCCGACGCGCTCGATGCCGCGCACGCGGAAGGGATTATTCATCGCGACATTAAGCCGGCGAATATTTTTGTTACCAAGCGCGGACACGCCAAGGTTCTGGATTTTGGGCTGGCTAAGGTGACGAGTGCAACGGGCTCCTCGAGCCAGATTGCCGCGGCCAACACAATGACGGGCACGGCCGACGAACCGCATTTGACCAGTCCGGGAACGGCGCTGGGAACGGTGGCTTATATGTCGCCGGAGCAAGTGCGGGGGAAGGATCTGGATGCGCGTACTGATCTGTTCTCGTTTGGCGCGGTGCTCTACGAGATGGTCACGGGGGTGTTGCCGTTCCGGGGAGATACTTCGGGGATCATTTTTGACGCGGTGCTGAATCGAGCGCCGGCGTCGGCTGCGCGGCTGAACCCCGACATGCCGCCAGAATTGGAACGCATTATCAACCGGGCGCTGGAGAAGGATCGCGATCTGCGCTATCAGCATGCTTCGGAGATGCGCGCGGAACTGCAGCGGCTGAAGCGGGATACGGATTCCAGCCGGCAGGTGCCCACGGTGAACACGGAGTCGGGAAGTTCGCCGGTTGTGACTCAGCCTGCCCACCCGCCTGCCCATATGACGAGCAGTTCGGCCGTGGTGGCGGCGGCGAGGCAGAACAAATTGGGCGTTGGCATTACGAGCGTGATCGCCATTTTGCTGCTGGCGGCTGCGGGGTATGGCGTGTACGCTTTGTTTTTTCACGCCCGGCCGGTTGCGTTCCAAAATTTCTCGGTCGACAAAGTTACCGAGACTGGCAAGGCGAAGCTGGTCGCCATCTCTCCCGATGGCAAATACATTTTGAACGTGGTCGCGGACAAAGGGCAGCAGAGCTTGTGGCTGCGCAATGTTCCCACCAACAGCAACACGCAGGTGATGCCTCCGGAGGCGGTGCAATACCTGGGCGTGCGCTTCTCTCCGGACGGAAATTATCTTTATTTTGTGCGCGGCGAGCCGGGACAAGCTCTGAAGCTGCTTTACCGGGCGCCAGTGCTTGGCGGCACGCCCCAGAAGCTTGTTACCGACATCGACACGAACATCACGTTCTCTCCTGACGGACACAGTCTTGCCTACACCGTGATGAACAACCCGGAACTCGGCAAGTTCCGGCTGGTGACTTATTCGCTGGAAACCGCGGAGGGAAAAACGCTGGTCACGGGCAGCATGAATCAAGCGCTATACGCTCCCGCGTGGTCGCCGGACGGCAAGACCATCGTCTGTGTGGTTTATACAATCAAGGATGCGATCAGTGGATTGATGGCCGTTGACGCGGTCACTGGTAAACAAGACCTCATCTTCGAATCCAAAGACGGGCCTTTGTTCGACCCGGTGTGGCTGCCCGACGGCAGCAGTTTGCTGGCGCTATATCTTGGCCTGGAGACCAGTTTCAGCCGCAACGAGATTGTGGAAATTTCTTATCGAGATCGTAAAGTTCGAGCCGTGACCCACGACATCGGCGACTACGGCTCCATGAGCCTCTCCGCCGATGGGCGCATGCTGGCCGCGGTTCTGGGACAAAGTCACTTCGATCTGTTCGCAGCGCCAGCATCGGACCTGGGCAGCACCCAACTGGGCAGCAACCAGGTTCAGCAGATCACGACCGGGGCTCGCGTGAGCAGCTTCGCCTGGACGCCGGACGGACAGATGCTCATCGATGGGGATGCCTTGAACCTGTTCAATCCGGACAATGGAAGCAAGACGCCGCTCACGTCGCCAAAACAGGATGGCGTGGCGTTCTGGCCTTCCGCGTGCGCGAATGGCCGCTATGTTGTGTTCACGCTTATGGGCCATGGCGGCGCGAGAACGGAGCCGGTGTGGCGCATGGATGCGGGTGGCGGGAACCTGAAGCAGCTGAGTGACGGCAAACGGGATTGGTATCCCGTATGTTCGCCCGATGGGAAGTGGGTTTATTACTCCGACCAGTTCAACGGCGCAAAGTTAACCAGAGTGCCTTTGGAGGGGGGCAAGGCGGAAAGACTCAGCGAGCTTCCCGCCTACCAATTCGATATCTCTCCGGATGGCAAGCTGGCGGCTTTTGACACTTTTCCGTCTCCCAGTATCGCCAGGAAACAGCTGGCAATAGTCCCGGTTGATTCTCCGCAGAACACGAAAATTCTAGAGCTGCAACGCTCCGTCCCGACCAACGGGGCGGTCCGCTTCGCTCATGATGGCAAGGCAGTGTTTTATAACTTCCATGACCAGGAGGCCGAAAACCTGTGGGTGCAGCCGCTCGATGGATCGCCCGGCAAGCAGATCACCAACTTCAAGGCGGAACAAATCAAGGATTTTCACTGGTCTCTTGATGGCAGCAAGCTGGGGATGGTGCGCGGGCATACCGATTCTGATGTTGTACTTCTGCAAGAGTCCAAACCCTAAGACGCGGATCCCCAATCTCTAGATGATCGATGGCGATGTGCCACTGCAACGACCCAACCAGCTGCAAGAAATTCAACAACGGCGGTCAGAACAGCTCGTCCGACCTCTCCGGTGGACAAGGACAGCTATGGTTGCATACGCTGGCGCTACTACATCAATTGGACGGAGGCGGGCCCACATGTTCCCGCTAAACGGAAACTGTCGAATAGCTCAACGTCCGATCAGCTAATGGCGGGACAGGTCGGCATCAACTTCCAGTGTTTCTAGAGTTCCTCGCTAGTCCGGATTCATTTCGATCTGGCGCGGAGGCAACGCTAACATTTCGGGATGCTGCGGATCCCGCCAGATCACGGTAAAACACTCGCCCTCGCTTTGAGGGTGCCAGCTGGTGCCATCTTCATATTTCACCGAATACGGGAAGAAGACCCAACCCAGGACGGACTGGGAGCTGGCAGCACGAATTCCGGGCTTTTCAAGAGTTTGCTCCTGGCCGGGCGGAATGGGCTTGGCCGAGGACCACTCGGCTTTGAAGGGCCGTCGCAAGTCCTGTGGTGCCAAAAACATTTCGGATGTGAGGGTCAGGCTGGCAATCGGCTTGTGGCTGGTATTTTTGACCGTCAGCGTAAAATTTTCCGGATGCTTCCAGAAATCTCCCGCCGTGAAAGCGAGCGGGCAGGCGCGCGTGGGTGGCGCGTAAACGGTGTAGACCGCCATCATGCCCGCCTCCATGTGATCCTGCACATGGCAGTGAAACATCCAGGTTCCGGGATTGTCGGCAAGCATGTCCACTGTCGCCATGCTTCCGGGAAGAAGTTCGATCACGTCGGTATTTCGCCCGCCGTCGGTGACGGTTTCTCCGTGCCAGTGAGGAGTGTGCAGGTCAATCTCGTTTCCCATCCCCAGCAAGTACCAGCGCACTCTGTCTCCCTGCTTCATGGTCAAGCCGGGAAGATTGCCAAAGATAAAACCGTTGATGGCATAAAACTGACCCTCGGGCTTCGCACCCAACTCGTTGAAGATCATGAACGAGGCGACAAATTCGCGGTCCACATCCTTGGGAGATCCGTCGGGCTTGGCTTTGCCTTTCGCCGTAACAATGATCGGTCCCAGCAAGCCCGCATTGATCTCAACGCCGGGCTCGACATGAGCGTGATACCACCACACGATGGAACTGGGCTGGCCCGGACCGGGCCCGCTGCTCTGGTTGGCAAACCAGTGATAGGTGTAGCGGGCGCCGGGAGCCACGAAAGCCCCCTTGGAAATGGGTAGATAAAGAGAACCTTCATTGCTTTTGTCGTAACGCAAGCCGTGGGGATGCAAATCGTGTCCGCGGCGTCCACGATTCAGGAAGTCGATCACGATCTCGTCTCCCACTTCGGCGCGAATGATTGGGCCGAGAATTCCCAACCACTCGGGCTGCCGCTTTGGGGTCGTGAAGGTATCGTCTGTGTATTCGATAAAACGGCTTTTATCCCATTCCAGCTTTCGCGACCAAGGCAGCGGAACGGGATTGCCATTCAGCAAATTGTGGCCGCTCGGAGCGTAGTTCCAGGTGACGTCTTCGGCGGCTATGTAGTAATGCCGGGTTGCTGCCAGGCAGGAGGAGGAGGCAACAAAGACAAGCAACAGGCCTACCCGAACCGATCGCTTAATTCTCACGGGACTATTATCCCATTGCGACGCTTATTCCGGAATCATTCCGAACCCTGGAACGAGCACTTTCGGCCATATTTGAGCATGGTCTCCGTCAGGGAGCCGGAGCGGCCAGACTGCGAATTACGGCTGGATATGTCGGACCACGCTCCGGAGAGACTGCGAGGGGGCGTAACCGCAGCCTGACCAGTGTTCCCTTACGGCGCCATCTTGAAAACTGGTTTGTACGCGATGTCGCCTTCAAACCGAGGCGCAGCAAACTACGGTCTCGACTCGTGGCCGTTCCCGTTTTTTCCCTTCCCGTCGCTCTTTGGAGTTGTGCCGTCTGGTTCTGCTTCGATCGTGACTTCCACCTCAGCACCCTGCTTGAGACGGACCTTGTCTCCGTTCTCGTCCGTCAGAGTGTTCTCGATGCGAAGTTCGCGGTAGAGGTGATCGGCCCCTTCCACGGCGATCTGGGCCTTTTCGGGTTCGCTCGGGTATGCCGGTTTGATAATTTTTTCGACAATTGCCGGCAGAGTGGCACTTGCTTTTTCGCTCATAGCTGGCTCCTAATCTCAGAGGTTCCATCGCAAAACAAAGGGTTATAGCGTTACGGCCATGCTGCTGGAAACCCGCACTACCTTCCGACCTTCCAGACTTATTCGCGCTTTGGTGCGGCATCGCTGTTCTTCCCGATGTTCGCAGGCTCGTCTTTGTGGCCGAAATCCAGTCCAAAGTGTGGTGCCGACTCGGTGCCCGTGACTCTGATCGGAACCTCCGTGCCCGCTCCCTGCTTGCTGAAAAGCGGATCGATCGGCTTCAGAAGAATCGACTTCCACCCCGTAGTCATTTGGGAAACCTTCGCATCCAGCCGGGCCTTCCCGCGAAAGTCGAACGTTTGTCCGTCTAAACTGTATGCGCCCGTCATATCCACTTGCGTTCCTGGGATAAGGAAATGAAGGTACGAAAAGGACAGCGATCCGTCTTTTAGAGTAAACACTCCTTGTAAATCAACCGGCACATTTTCTATGTCGTGCTCCTGCGCCTGTTTGGCCTTCCCCTGGCTGCGGAGACTTAAGGAGTCGAGCCGGCCCTGTACTTTCTCATTGGTGAAGTGCGCATTCGGCACATGAAAAGTGCCCGCTAACTTCAGCCGGTCTGCCACACTCCCGTCACCGGGAGCAAGACTTAACCGCGTCTTCATTTCAACTGGACCCTTCATAATCGGCGGGTCGGTGCGCACGCCCAGCTTTAGCAGATCTTCAATCTGCGCGTGGTCCAGGACAACGTCGAGTTCTATATCGTGGCCGTCAGGGGCGTTCACCCGGACCACGGAGCCGCTCGCCGTGAAAGAAGATTGAAGAAATGTCGCATTCACCGGCCGGAGATATGTGTCCCCGCTGGTTCCGTCAACAACGGCATGGAACTCCGTGTGCAGCGGCACCGCGTGCCCACTGGTTGCAATTCGAAAATCCGGCGTATCGGTTTTTCCATGCACAACGATATTGCTCAAGGTTCCCGAATATTCGCCGGTGGAGGAGAGCGTGCCTCCAATACCTTTGATCGTGCTGAGATCGGCGTCAGTGAAGGAGTAGTCTCCCTGCACCGGTGTATCCCGAGGACTGTTTTGCTGCCATGGTCCGAAGAGACCAGTCGAGTGAATGTTTCCCACCGGCTTCGGATTGACCAGCGTGGCATCAAACTGGAGCGGCTCGCCACGACCAATGTCCTTCATTTTCAAGTCACTGATAGCAAATTCCAGCGGCGCTTTTCCAGGCTTTGAAGTGTTGATGATCAGCCGCGTATCTTCGCAGGCGAACTTGTCGACGACGATCGTCATCTTCCCCGTTTCTGAACCCATCTTTGTCATTTCGTGTCTATCTCCCTTAGGCGGGATGTTCAGCTCCAGGCCTTTTACATATACAGTGTCTACGTGCATCGGGGAACGAAACAGGTTTCGCAGCAAGGTGTGAAAGCGGAATTCCTGCACGCCGATCAAGGCTTGAACTCCGGGCTCGTATGGATTCGGATCCTTCGCCCCAAAAATCTTGAGCCCAGCCCCGGACACTTCAATTCCATTCATTACCGAAACATGGAAACTCGCCAACTCAACTTTGCCGTCGAAGCGATTCGATAGAGTCTCGATCACCCGAGTTCGAAGAATGGGTTCAGCGCGATCAATCACCAATCGCACGGCGATTGCTCCGATGGCTAGCAGGATCAGAGCGACAACGCCGACCCACTTCCATGGCACTCTGCGGCCAGATTTCTTCGGAGTTCGTTCGGGGGAGACTTGCACAATGGCCATTTGAACATTAGAGGGGGCGTCGCGGATAGTCGTCTATACAGCGCTTCCTTCAGATTGCGCTTCCCCTACAACTCAGCCGAACCTGAGACGGATTGGTACCTTGAAAAAGTGCGGGTCCGGGGAACCGGACCCGCTGGAGTAGAGAACCAAGACATTCTGGAATTGTTTATGCGCGACAAACAAATACAAGCACATCCGTGGGATGCTTCAGGCGGCCGCGAACAATCTGGTAGAAGCGGGCCCTCCATCCAAGAATACCCGCCTTCACGCGGCCTACCGTGTCATACAAGGTAAGCATTTCGTCCTGGCGGGGTTTTCGTCACCACACGATACGCCGTTCGTTCGGCGCGCGGCGCGCGGTAGCCCATCCAGGACGGATCAGGCCGAGGCCGCGACACTCATTCTCTCTTCCAGGCTCTCTTCGAACGTAGCAGCATCCTTTGCTCCAGTGTGCCGCAGTACTTCTTGTGCCCAGTGCGCTTTTGCACCGTTCACACAGGAGATGTATACCAGTACGCCAAGCCGGTCCAGTTGATTCTCGTACCTTTCTGCTTCTCGCTCCGTAAAACCGAGGCCCACCAGCGTTCGGGCATTCCCGCAAAGTGCTGGGGCATCTCGCGCAATCATGAGAGCGTGAAAGAATGCCTGCGACCGGATGAAGAAACCTACAGTCGGAATAGTTACCGCTCCGAATTCCGAAAGCCAGCCAATCAGCTTCGCGGTCATGATGCTGGACTCCCTTTCGGTATTAAAAAGATTCGCGTCACGGACGATCGCTGCAATGGGATGTGCAGGAGACAGCATCATGCAGATACTCTCGTTTTCAAAACCCGCCTGGTTTAGATTGCGCACGATGTCGGCCAAGGTAACGTCCTTGGAATAAACTCCATAAGCGGCTGCCGTGATGATTGCCATGTCGAACGCTCCACGTAAGTGATGTGCGTCTAATGCCCTCGGCGATTTCCGGGGCTCAGAACTTTCTGGGGAAGACGCGAGACTGGGTGAAGCGCTCGACCCGCGATTTGCGTTTCGATACAGAGCAGAATCGGACGACGCACCTTCCCGTATCTCCGCAAGATACGCGTCTTCGCAGTCCATGAAACTCGGGTAAATCATGTAGACCCCGACCATTCTTGGTGACTATAGAAAGTCCCGATAAGTGGAATGAGAAGTCCTGCGAATCGTCGCGAGCCCTTTGACGGCTTCACCGGACGCTGGCAACCGCTAGAAGGATGGCTGGAATTGTGCTCCGTGCGGGTTGTTGAGATGCATCCGGGAGATCCATGAGCGAGGTCCGGTATGGAAGAATTCAAGAGTGATGTTTGCGCCTACATATCCCAGCATGTTGTAGTTGCCCATGCGAAAACCATCCATCGCATCGTAGCGGCGGGGATACCAGCCATAGACGGCGGTCATGCTGCCCGCATAGGGAGCCACGAGACCCGGGAAAGAAAAGACCCGATGGCCGTCGTCGCCGCGGCGCGATAGGACCGTCGAAATCACGGCATGGCCCAGCCTGCGAAACACGCCTTTGCACTCACAGCGGTAATACAAAGTATCTTCGTGGAAAGCTTCCGCTAGCGTATAGCGCGTGGTTGCAGTTACCGCCAACACTCCGAAGCTGGACGCAAAGCGCTTGCCATACGCCGCCGCGCCTTGCTTCCAGTCAGGCGGCGAATCGTCGATCTGGCTGATCCCTGCACTCACCGCAGCCACGCTGATGGGGTAAGGGCCGAACCCATCGAAGAAATACTTGCGGAGCTTCATAGTCTCGGTCGGACGAGCGTAAAAGTCCAGGTGCGCGAGCGCGCTCGCAAGCGGGAAGGAAGAGTCTCCCGAATCGGCTGGCGATTGCGCATCTACAAGCGTCGGCAGGGCTATGAGTCCCACGATTACCCCCAGCACTACCCAGAGTGCCCTCACGCTGGAACTCTTCCAGATCGTCGACGACCGCCGTGGCATTGATAGTACGTTCGCGAGGCACGCCCTGAGGCCTGCTCTTGGTGGAAGGTACGGCATGTAGGCAGAGCTGAGTATCTGATCTCTTTCGAAAGAATGGAAGATTACCGGGAGCATCGTCCGTCTTGGCTTGCGAAAAACTCCCCGTAACGCACATCGAGTGCCGCTTTTGACTCAAGCCATGAGCGATGAGTTTAACTCAAACCAACAGCCTACGGCAGCCGCGCTGGAGCGAGGCTCACAATAAAACTCGATCGTTGTGCCATCACGCTGGCGCTCGGATGATTTTCGACAAGTCCCGATCCTCCGAAACTCCGGTAGCTGTTCACTGTTCCCGCGGCCGTAACTTGCACAAATTCCACTGACTGCGGCATGTCCGGAATACGAGCGCCGAACCAGTGCGGATCGTCGCGCTGCGCCCAGGTGACAAGCGCCAGCACCGCACCCGCCGGATAGGCGGGAACGACGCCCGGAGCTTCACCACTCGTACCGCGAGCCTGCACGGCCTGCATCGCTGCGTCATTCCCGTAGAGCGTCGCCGTCGTACGGGTGTTCGGGTCAACGAACATCGTGATCGCGCTCCACTCGAGCGGCTGAAAAGGCAGGCTTGCCGGCAGCGCTGCGGCGTGGTTGTTCACCACTTCTTCACCACTGACTTTTGCCGCCGTGATCGGAAGTGTGTAGACGTGGTCGTTGCCTCCAACCGGCCGGTGGCAGCCGGTACACTCGTTTACGAATTGTGCATCGCTGCCATAGGGTTTCAGATCCAACCCACGCCAACGGCCCCAGCCCCAGCCCTCGGTGTCTTTGTAGCGCCTGGCATCTTTCAGCATCAGCTCCACCTGCACAAATTTGCCGGGGTGCGTCAGGCCGTCGGGGCCAAACTCCTGCTGCCATGCGATTTTCGCAAAGCGCGCGCCATCCGGCCAGGGCGAGATATTGCCCGAGCGTGCCGCTTTCACCGCAATCTCATTTCCGAGGATGAACCGGAATGTGTTGTTATCGCCGCGGTCCGTCGTGCTGATCGGCTTCCAGCTCTCGAACGTCGGATCGAACGGGAATCCATTGAGCTCTGGCTGAACCGTCGCCAAATCAACGGGGGCAGGAACTGCCGCCCGCGCGGTGTCAGTCTTCGATACGCTTTTATCTGCAGCGTTGCCGGGCTGGTTCGGCGCGGGCGTCCATGGTGCCAAATACGCTTTCAGCGTCGACATCTCGTCGGGGGTCACCTTCGCGTCTGAATGCAGCTTCAGGAAACTTGGCAGCGGCATCGCGCCCAGCTGGATCATGTTCACAGCCTCGTAGAGCGCCGCCTTCTGGGCAGCCGCGGGCTTGGCGCCCAGCGTCGAAAAGTTGAGGTGCTCGCGCGCGGTGAGAATGTCGTGCCGTACCAGCCAGTAGCCGGGCACGATCTGGTCGAACCACGAGAGCCGCCGCTGGTCTGAGTGACAGCTGTAGCAGTCCTTCTCCAGGATGTGCTTGACCTCAGGTGGCGACTGCAGTTCAGCCGTCGCGGGCTTCGTAGGGATGCCTGGGCGCACCAACTGCAGCACCGCAAAGACAAATAGTCCTGCGCCGATCAGCTTGCCAAACGTTCTCATAGCTCTCCATCTACTCGAGACTGCTTACTCGAGACTGCGACAACTCGACCAGCAGGCGATCCGCATCCTGCCGTATGCAGATCTCGAAACAAATCTGTAGTTGCAAAGATCATACTTGAAACGAAGTCCGACTCGACTTGGCTCATCGGATGATCGGGATTGCTGAGCGGTGGCTATTTGTAACGCGTGGCGGCGAAGGCCGCGGACCACGCAGGCTTCCATTGTGCGGGATCAGCAAGTTGAGCAGGTGTTCCCACCGGTGGGACCTGCCCTTGCTCAACTGGGATGTCGACGGGCAGCGGAAACTCCGCCATCAGTTGCTCGCTGGGAAGGTAGTCGTGGTGACCGTAGTCAAAATTAGCGGGTATCTGCCAGTTCGGTTGCAGACCGGGAGCGGGTGGATACGGCTGCGCAGGACCCTCCCCTCCGAGCGCGGCGCGGTAGTAGGGGTGACCGCAATCGATTATTCCCTGAAGCGGGTTGCCCAGGGGAAATGCAAGGGCAAGAACGTCGTCCTCGGTTGAAGCAAGGATGGAGATCTGGTCAATCTTCCCGGCGGCAAAGTTGTACTCGCCGATAAGGCAATCATTGTCGATGGCGCCGGCCATGAACAAAGCGCGGCGCACGCGGCGGGACAGTCCGTCGATGGCCTGCAGCACAACTCGCGCGCCCAGCGAGTGAGCGCCGAATGACAAACTGGCGGCTCCGGTGAAATTCGCGTTAAGAAAATCGGCGATCAGGTCGCCGGACTGGATGGCCTCAAGACCTTCGAAAACATAATCGATGCCGATAGGAATCACGCAGTCACCCGGCCACAGTATTCCAACGGGAAGAGCATTTCCAATCTGTAAATTGCCGAACCAGTATGTGAGATGAGCGATGCCGTCTGCTTCGTTGACTTCGAAACCGTGAGCACCAAAGTAGGCCTCGCGGCCGCGAACAGCCGCGACTAGTTCCGCAGTCAGGTCATAGGGGTAGCCAGGACGATCCGCATCGAGGATCTTGACTGGGGCCACGGGACCGCCAACGGACTGGGCGCGAGTGCTCACAAACCAGCGCGGCATTAATCCTCCTAACTGTTCCAGGACTGAACAGCTTGCACCGCAGCGGTTACAGCAGAGGCAACATCTTTGGCAACAGGGGCAATCGGGGTTGCGATCAGGCCGAGCAGCACCGCTTGCCAAACCGTAATGTGATCCGGAAGAACATGGGCCGCGATGACGGCGAGGCCAACCGAAATTGGGATCGCAGTGAACTTGGTGGCATTGCGGTAACGCTGGTCGGCGCGCTGGTAGGCCTGGTCGAGCAAGGTCGTGAGGAGAAGGTCGAATCGCCCGTACACGTCGCGCTGCTGGGGAGTGAAAGCCGCCCCGGTATTGATGCAAGCGGCGATCTGAGTAAGAATCTCAGCGTCCACGCCGGTCGCCCTCGCCAGCGCGGCCGCGGTGTCGGGAGTGAGGCGGAGCTTGATGAGCGACTTCGCGATATTGAGCTGGTCTGTGGTTGCGGTACCGTTGATCCAGTGCGACTGAAGCGTGAACAGCAGGGAATCGCGGCTCAGCCCGGTTCCATCGAATACAGCGACCTCGGGCGCCAACTTAAGTATGGTTTGGCGAATGAATTTGAAACCAGAGCGGGAGATTCCGCCTCCGGGCAGAACCTTGCAAGCGTCGACCAGACCGAAGGCAGCGGTGCCGAGCGCGCCTGTTGCCGCGATGATGGTTGGGAGAGTGCTCAACGTCGTTCCATTCAACTCCATGATGCCTCCGGAAGCAAGAAACAACGCGTCGAAGCTCGCCTCTGCCCGATCGAATCAATCCAGAGACGGACGAGACGAACCTCCCAGGAGCGAGCTATTCATGTTGAAAATATTGTGGTGGCCTTCCGGACCTCCCCAGGCAAACATTAGCGAAACCATCGGAAAACCGCCCGCGCGCAAGGTGAGTCCGGCAGCGAAGCTGTGCTTCAAGTGATCAAATCCGAGATCGCCGCGGGTGGAAGCTACGCGGCCTTCGTCAGTCATGAACTTGAATCCGAATGGGCCCCAAATCGAGTGCTCGAAGTTTTCCTGCAGTAACAGAAGATTGGGTGCGCGAAACCGGTAGTCCTGGTAGCTACCGAGCGCCATTCCGCCATCAATATCGGACCCGCCCAGCGTCTGTTGAAAATAGAACGGCACCGCACTGGTCGCAGAGTTGATTGATTCAGAAAGCAGGAAGCGCACTCCTATCGAGCCATTCAGATTTCGCGAGTGTGGAATCGGCGGACACTTGGCCTCGTTTGGAGCACATTCGTCTGGACCATTCGATTCTGTGTTCTTCGGCGCCGACTGCGTGTATCCATACAAATAGAAAACGTGGTTCAAGTCGGTGGTCCAGCGCAGAAAGGAATTTGTCGAGCTCGATGGCGCAAAAAATTGCTGAAAGTTTCCCAGGTAATTCAATTGAAGGTGGTCCCCGAACACCGGCTCGATGCGAAAGCCTTCGCCGAGCTGAATAAATCCCGCTTGGCTGCTCAGTCCGGGAGCGGTCGCACTGGTGTAGACCGTCTCGATCGAAGGAATGGACTGCCCCTCATCGCCCCTCACATTCACGAAGCGCCCGTTCACTTCGCCTAACAACGCAAGGTTCAGTTTGCCGATCGCGGGCCATTCATAGATTGGTTTGATCGCGCTGCCGCCCACAATGGTTTGAGTCATTCCAAACACCGACTGCCCCGCCAGCGTGGAATCATTTCCCAGGCCAAAGTAATAAAGCTTGTTCAGAGCGATGGACTGCGCGTACAAGTTGAAAACCGTGTAAGGATGCACCAGGTTTATCGGCGGCCGCTTGCCAGGCTTCGCGGGCTGCGCGCTCTCGCCAGGATTTGGAACGACCGGCACGATCACATGCACGGGTTCGCTCGGAGTGTGGATCAACTTCATATATCCGCCGGCCCGCCACGAAGCGTTGGTAGTAGCGACCCCATCCACGTCCCAGGCGAAACGCCAGTTCTTCGTGTTCTTGTCGACCACGAGCGCCCCGCCCAACCCGAATCCGTTCTGTGCCGGCAGACTCCCCACTGCAATATGGACGGGAGTGTCCGTGAAAACCTCGATGGCGCATCCCGGCACGGTCTTGAAACCGAAATCTTTGCAGGCGTCAGTGGCACGTTCCGCTTCGCGGCGAAACTCCGCGTGTAAGATGCTTTCCTGTGCCGCAGCGACTGTGCCCGCAAGGCACAGCGCCAACAACAAGCTCCAACGCATACCGCCTCCCACAAATCGGCTCACAGCGCTCGGGGCCTACGCCGGTTAGGCGTTCCGGCCGAGCTTCGTCTTGGCCTTTTTCTTGGCCCGCTTGGCCCGCTTGGCCGCCGGCCGCGCCCGCTTCGCTGCCGCAGCTGCATGTGCCGCGTGGATCGCCTCTGTCACCTGCCGGATATAATTCGCAGCCTCGCCTTCCGTCTTGATCGCGTTGATGTAGATGTCCGTGTGGTGGCGTACCGGGAGTTTCGACTCCGCGTCGTGCAGGTGAAGCATCTGCGCCTTCAGCAGCGCATTGACCGGCCGGTCCGGATCCATCGCATTCCTGGGTCTGGGTACGTGAATGAGAGCCATTTCAGTTGCTCCTTCTGTGCGGCGCGATTGCCGCGAAAGTCCTAAACATCAAAGTCCGGGCAATCGGTGCGCACGGCGTTGAGCGAAAGCAAATTCCGCGTTGGATCTACCGCCCCACTGTTCGGCTCGATAAAAACATCAGCGCTCGACTCCCGCGGAGATCGCGGAGCGTAGGCGCCGAGAAAGAATTTTGTGATCGTCCCGGGAATCGATGCGTGATCAAAAACCCGGTTCACCACCGTCCCCTTCGGTATCCACGGCGAAATCAGAATCGCGGGCACGCGCACGCCCAGCCGGTCAAACGCGAATGGCATCCCAGTCCCGGTGTCATTTGCCGACGCCGTAAATTGGTCGGGAGTGCAAGCCGGCGGGACCACGTGGTCATAAATTCCGCCATGCTCGTCATACACCACCAGCAGCGCCGTGTTCGGCCACAGCGGCGAACTTTTGATCGCGTTATACACCGACGCGATGAACAACTCTCCTGCCTGAATGTTATGGTCCGGATGCTGGTCGGAAGCCACTTCCTCGCCTGCGTCACTGTCGTGATCGCTATAGTTTGGCTCGACGAAAGAATAATCCGGCAGATTCCCGCTGCTGCAATCGCTTAGAAACTGCTGATAGCTTCCGAACAACTCCGGTTGATTCTGCAGCAGGTTCGTGATCTCCATGGTCGAACTCGTTGTGTCGTAGTAATAAAGCTTGGCTGTATGTTTCGGATTGGCGTTGATCAGCCGGCTGTAAATGCTCTGGAATGGCTCGTTGACATACAGCAGATCCATATCGACTCTGCCAAAAGACGTGCCATAGTGCGCGAATGCCCGGTTACAAATCGTCGGCCCAGGAATCGACGCGAACCAGCGGTTGAATACCGCAAACTCCAGCGCCAACGTGGTCAGCACCGGAAGCTGGTTCTGCGCGAAGTAATACATAATTTTTTGCGAATGCCCCACATCCTGCTGTTGATTGAAATAACTTTTCACGAAGCCCTGCATGTTCGCCGCGCGACCCGCGCCGGTGTTACCGCCAAAAATTTGCAGGTCGACCGCTGGAAAATGATGATCCGGGTCCGGATCAAGCTGCCCTTGAAATTCCGCCAGTGGCTGCGGCTGCACCGCAGCGCCCGTCGTATCCGGATTGCTCAACGCAGCGGTGATCCCGTCAATCTGTGGATTCACTGCCGTCAAAGATCCCAGCATGTGGTCGAACGACCGGTTTTCCATCATCAAAACAACGATGTGTTTAAGGTTGTCCAGTCCGGGGGGCATAGCTCACTCCATTCCTGCGCCGACGCTCACCTTCATCGCCGCTCCACGCAAACGGCCATCGTCCTCTGCGTAGGATTAGTGACTTCCAACGCGGTATCGTTTCATTTGCTTGTGGTGTTCCTTGAAAGGCCTCTGGAAAGGCCGCTGGAAAAGGCGGTTGGGAAGGCGATTCGAAAAGAAAAGAAGATGGCGCGGCACGACAGGCCGCGCCACTTCTACAACACTGAGGACTAGGTACCCGTCTTAATGGCTTGCTCCGATGGCGCACCCAACGCCGCCGCAACTTGAGTTCCGATCGGAGATCCCAAGCCAGAGCATGCATCCCATCCCGGACCGGCCGAGTAAGCGCCGTTGTTGCCGGAGGTGATGTCATTCAGATCCCGCGCCGTACCCGCATCCTGATAGAGCAATGGGTTGATAAAGCCAACTGGCTTGCCGATGCTCTGGTTGATGAGCGCGATCAATCCAGCCCAGAGCGGGGCGACAGCGCTCGTCCCGCCAATCACATCGGGGCTTCCATCGACACGAGTAACGTAGCCGGTAGTCGGATCGGCATCGCCGGTCACATCCGGAACGCCGCGACCAACATTCTTTTTCGGATTGGCGGAAGGCGGCACTCCAGCCCCATTCTGCCAACTGGGAAGAGGAAAAACATCGCTGATCCCGCCTCCGGTTGCGCCTTCATTGTTCGCGAGTTCGTTCCACACAGTTTCGCTGTTGATGCTGCTCCCTGAGGCCACCAGTTGAGTGCCTCCACAGGCCAGCACATTCGGACTCGATGCCGGAAAATCTACGTGGTTCAAGCCATCGGTAACGCCGTCGGTCGAACCGTCGTCTCCGGCCGCAACGCAAACCGACACACCCATCGCACTCGCGGACTGGAACGCTTCATCCATCGACGTCATAGCCTGCTGTGTCCATGAAGATTCCGGACCACCCCAACTGATGGAAACTACCGACGGGTTGTTCGTGCTGTCGTGCACCGCGGTGGTGATCGCGTTCAGAAAGCCGGCGTCCGTGTTGTCGGCGAAATAGACGACGATCTTTGCGCCGGGCGCGATCGATCCGGCCACTTCAATATCCAACATGACTTCGCCATCCGGTCCGTTCGGGTCTCCGGTCGGATTGTTGCTTCCGTTGCCGACCGAAACCGCTGACACGGTGGGAGTCTCGGTGAGTTTGAGTTGGCTCCAGTAACTGCTCAGATCGGCGGTCTTGTAGCCGCCACCCAATTCGATGAGCGCTATGCATTCTCCGGCTCCATCCACGCCAGTGGGAAAGTCGTAGAGCGCAGCGACTTGCGGCGGCGTGTAGGACAGGTTAACGGTAGCGGCACGGGCACCTGCCACCCCACGCCGCCTACGAAAATGCGGCTTGGCTTGTGGGCGATTATCCAGGCCAAATACGCCTTCGACCACGTCCTGCAGTTCCGCTGGAAGGTGGATCGATCCCGTGCGCCCGCGATACTTCCCGGTGGGGTGATCGTATTCCTTGAGTTCGACGCCGAAAGCCTCGTTCACGGCCGTGACAGTACCTGAGAGAATCACGGTACGCCGCGCCGGGCTCTTTTCTTTCACAGTGAGCTTGTGTTGGCGGGCAAATGTCTCGACGCGAGCGATGCTTTCCGGGTCCGCTCCGTGGCGTTGCTCGAATTCCTTGCGACTCAGAATGGTCCGTTTCTCAATTGGCTTCGTATATGCGTCGGCGCTGACAATGGGCTTCTTCCCGGTGCGAGATCGTAAACGGATGGTAACGTCAACAGTTTCGTCGGGGTTGGCTGGGCCTATCTCTCGCGCTCCGTCCATCGGAGCGCGCTCACTACCGGCAAGCGGCAGAGGTTTTTTCGGAGTAGACATAGATCTCCTTTCTATTAGGCCGAGCCGAGCGCAAAGAGGTGCAGAGCATCGTTGCTAGAAGCCGTTTCGAGGAACTCCACCCAGGGAAAGGAACCGAGCCGTCTGCAAATCTCCGGAGTCGATCCTGGCCCGTTAGCTGGCTGCAAAGTAGCAGCAGACCGGCAGCCGCGCAAGATGTTTCTTGGGCCTGTTACGAAAAACGGACAGATGGTTGCTGTGACCGCTAACGGAATCAACTCAAGCCCGTCCTGCAAACTCCCTGCTCTCCGTCGACACTTTCACTTTTTCCCCTTCTTTGATGAACAGGGGAACGCGGATCTCCTGGCCTGTCTCCAGCCGAGCCGGCTTGGTCACCGTGCCGCCCGACGAGTCGCCACGAACCCCGGGCTCCGTCGAAGTAACGTTCAGTTCCACGAATATTGGCAGTTGTAAACCGATCGGGTTGCCGTTGTACTTGCGTAGCTGAATGATCGCGCCCTCGATCAGGAAGTCCAGTGCATTCCCGACCATCTCCTCGGTCAGGGTGAGAGTCTCGTAGCTTTCCTGATCCAGAAAGTGAGAGCCATCGTTGTCGCTGTAGAGATACGATGCCGGAACCGATTCCAAGTCCGGCTCCTTGAACTTGTCGCTCGCCTTGAAACTCTTCTCAAAGACCGCGTTGGTGAGAAGGTTGCGCATCTTCAGGCGCACAAGAGTCTGGCCGCCTCGCGCGGTGGGCGTATTCACCTCTGCTTCCAGGCAATAGAACGGAGTGCTTTCAAATTCAAACAACGTCTTGCGTTTGACGCTGATCGCATCGATTAAGGCGGCCATGAGTTCCTCAAGGGCAGGTCGTGAAAGCAAATGCGGACCCGCTACAAATTTCCTTCCAGTATAAGGGGAAACGTTCATCGGGGAGCAGGCTAGGCGCACCATGGTAGTGGGTCAGTTTGAATTTCTTTGCGTACTTTGCGGCTTTCCTTCATGAACTTTGCGGTTAAAGGGTCTTGTTCTTTTGGAATCAAAAACTTTAACCGCTGAGTGCGCGAAGAAGTACGCAAAGATTCAAACTGACCCACTACCCGCACAATCCGGTCTTGGCGTATATTCGGCAAGTTGTCGATTGTGTCCGGCTCACCGAGTCGGCGCTTCCTGCAACAACTTCAACACATTGTCAGTTGTGTCCGTCTCACCCAGCCGTGGAAAAATCTTCTCGACGCAATGGCGGTGCGCCTCTTCGCTGCGGTCCGTCATCGCGTCCGTGACCAGCACAACGTTGTAGCCATAATCGTACGCGCTGCGCGCGGTCGACTCCACGCCGGCGCTGGTTGCAACGCCTGTCACAAAAATCTGAGTGACGCCGCACCGGCGCAGGTACTCATCCAACGATGTACCAATGAACGCGCCCCACCGTTGCTTGCTGACAACGTGATCTGCCGGGTGCTGCTCCAATTCTGGAACAAGTTCGCTCCAGTCCGGCGGAAACGAAAACTTCGGGGCTCCGGCGTCGGTACGGCCGGGAGCGCGTCCCGTTACGTTGACCAGAACCACCGGTAGACCACGCACGCGGAACGCGCGCGCAAGTTGCGCAGTTCGGCCAATGATCTCGCCCGCAGGGTGCACGGTTGGCAAACCGACAATGCCTTTTTGCAAGTCAATCACGACCAGGGCAGCCGTATCGAGTTTTGTCAGAGGCATACTTTGTTCCTTTCGGTTCAGGCTCGTGGCACATCGCACCGGTTTTCGTTCAAGCCGTTTCCTGGCTCGATTACTCTGCCTGTTTGTTTGAAAATCGCACGCTCATCATGATGCTGATGAAAGCGATGCCTGCGAAGAAAATAATCAGCGCCAGGCTCTCGCCGCTGGAAATCTTTCCCACCCGAAACAGGATGTAACCGGCAACCAGATTAAACAATGCCCAGACAACGTTGACAGTTGGCGAGGACAATCCCTTTCCGGGAGGGCTGGCGAAGGGTGTCGGGAACCGGTCGCCCGAAATGCCATGCACGAAATGAGGCACGACGTTCGCGAGAAACATGCCGGCAAAAAAACATGCGATG
>Ga0302324_100009456_pt1 | contig 20378 bp, 17 predicted proteins | sample Palsa_T0_1_FD_201949 | JGI IMG/M metagenome (GOLD analysis project Ga0302324, IMG submission 201949) | Peat permafrost microbial communities from Stordalen Mire near Abisko, Sweden - Palsa_T0_1 | ecosystem: Environmental > Terrestrial > Soil > Palsa > Peat permafrost | place: Sweden: Abisko...
CGTCTATCATGCGGTTCCCGGCAAGGTTCCTGCTTTGTCGGCCCGGTTTCGCGATACAGCATCGAAACTGTTCGACAAACACGGCATGCAGGTGGTGGGCTACTGGATACCCGAGGATGCTCCGGCGTCCGACAACACCTTCATCTACATCCTGGCCCATCCCAGCAGGGATCAGGCGACAAAAAACTGGGAGGCGGTGCGAGCCGACCCGGATTTCCAGGAGAAGATCTACAAGCAGGAGCAAAGCCCCGCGAAACTCGTGGAGAAAGTGGACTCCACCTACATGGATCCGACAGACTTCTCGGCGCTGAAGTAAAGCCGCGTCTATTGAACGAATAGCTTCGCTTCCGACGTGTAAGCCTCGTTGGTTGAAACATCCACGTATGCCAGGCCGCTTGCCAAACCGCTGGGAACCACAAAGTTGATCTGATACAGACCGACGTAAAGCGGCGCAAGGCCGGCGAAAGAGACCGTGGCGTTCATGTCCACGCCAGTGGAATCCAACACGTCAATGCCGATCGATCCCGTTTCGGTGGCCGTGCTGAGCGGGCTGGAAGGCCCGGCAGCCCCGTCGGCGACAGCCGGAGTCACCGCACCCAATCCCGTCAGGTAAAGTAGAAGCGTTTCGCCCGCTACCGCCGGACTCGCGGACGTGACCAAGGAGTAGTCCGCGTGCAGCACCGCGGCCGGACCGATTCCGGCGGGGTAAGTTCCGCCAAGGTTCGTGAGAGTGAACACGCCTGGCGAGGTCAGGTTCGTGTATGCCGTAACTTGATTCGACTTGACGTTATTGTTCGTCACCTGAAACGTAGCGAAAGCCTCGACTGTCTCAAATGGAATTAGCAGGTTAATCTGCGTCGGGCTCACATAGCCGAGCGGGGCGAGCCGGCCGTTCACCGTCACTTGCACCTTCCCCAAAGTCGTGGATAGCGGCAAGCTCGACGCAGACTCCGTCTCCGAGGACAGGTTCGCGCCGAAGATCGTCACGTATTCGCCCGGCGCCACGGAATTTGTAATGGGAGCATAGCTTGCGGCGTTGAAGATCTTCAGCGGATCGATAAACACGCCAGTGGGCTGGGACGCCTGCGCCAATAGATTGAGGGATAGCGAATAGAATGAGCCTGTCCCCACCAATAAGACAGCCTGTCCGCCCGCCCCCAGCACGTACTGGTAAGTGCCGTCGTTGTAAGTGCCGTTGGATGCGAAATTGAACGATCCATCGGTGGTGTAATCGAACGCGGATTCATCGAAATATGTGAGCCGTTCGTGCGAAATCGTGGCGCCAGCGCCAGGGAAAGCCGTGTCGGTCTGGCTGCCGAGAGCCAACGTAGAGCCGTAAAATGAATCGATATCATTGTTGCCGTCGGCCACGTCGGAAGCGTCGTTCTCAAGCGCCGCGGCGAAGTAGGTGCCGGCGTACATACTGTTGGCCGCTGATCCGGAAAGAGACTTGATGCCGATAATCAGGTCGAACCCGCTTGGGTCGCCGCCCAGCAAAAGGTTTCCGTCCGAGGAAACATAGAACGTCTTCTGTCCGCTCACCAGCGCGGTCAAGGGCGTCGAGGCGGTAGGGAACGTCAGGGCGCCGGCTCCCTCGCCGCTAGTAATCGAATAAGTGACGCCGGAGAAGGTCTGGGTGACATTGTGGTTGCCCTGATTGGCCATGGCGCCGTTTACCTTCACGGTGCCGAAGCTTCCGTTCCCAGCGGAAGTGACCGTATAGTATCCGTCCCGCACTTGGGACGCGTTGGCCTGAAGGAAATCGAGGAAGCCGATGGTGTACGACCCACTCACGCTGCTATTGCTCGATCCCGCGCCAGCCTGAATAGCGACGAAAACATCGTTGTAAATCCCCTCGGTGGCGCTCGCGACAATAGCCACGGGCCCAACCCCCGCGATAGCGCCATACTCGGTGTCGGTATTGTCAATCGGATCCTGAATCTGCGCCAGTCCGTTGGATTCCACCGCGTAGACGCCGGTGGTCGAATAGGCTGCGCCAGAGGTTCCAGCTTGGGTGTCGGTGATCTGTCCGGTGAATTTGTAATTTCCATTGCCGTCAAAAGTCATGATGCCGATGAGGCTGACGGCGCGGCCGATGGCGCTGGTGTTGGTGTCCAGATCGGTGGTAACCACCTGGCGGACGAAATAGTCGCCATTCAGCTTGCCATTGCCGCTGGTGTCGAAGGTCTGCGCGGCGGCGGAAATGGCAAGTGCCGCGCAGAAAATTGGAAGACCGATGAATTTATTCAGCGCTATGATGTTCACTCTGCCGTCATGATACACCGCGGACGGCCTGGTGGAAGTTGTGCGACGATAAGGTATGCATACAGCAGTCCGCTCTTCTCTGCTGTTGTTCGTGCTGGGTATATTGTGGGCGCAGAGTCTGTTGTGGGGGCAAGACAAAGTTTTTATCTGCCCAATGGACCCGGACGTTCGCTCCAACCAGCCGGGAACTTGCCGCCGCTGTGGAATGAAGCTGCGCGAGGGAATCCCGGAACCGGTGGAGTTTCATCTGGACCTTGCGCTGACGCCGCGAGCGGTAAAACCCAACCAGACCACGCAACTGAAGTTTACCGTGCACGATCCTTGGAAAGATCGCGCCGTCAAGGATTTTCAGATCGTCCATGAAAAGCTGTTTCACATGTTCGTAGTGAGCCAAGACCTGCAATTCTTCGTGCACGATCATCCGGTGTTCGAGCCGGAGGGCGATTTCGTTTACAGTCTCGCGTTCCCCAAGCCCGGCATGTATCGCGTGCTCGGCGATTTTTATCCGGACGGCGCGACGCCGCAATTGATCGCCAAGACGGTTATCGTTTCTGGAACGCCGCCGCCCGCGGCCTCGCTCCCGCGCGATTATTCCACCAAGCAAGGCGAGAACATGCAAGTGGAAATGACCACCGATCCGGCGCAGCCGATCGCCGCGCAAAAGACTCAGATGTATTTTCGTCTGACGCCCGCCGATGGCCTGGAGAAGTATATCGGCGTGTGGTCGCACATGCTGGCGGCCAGCGACGACTTGATCGACCTGATCCACACCCATCCGTTCATCGCCGATGGCGGTCCGCAAATCCAGTTCAGTCTGGAGTTCCCGCGCGCGCGAACTTATCGCGTGTGGGTGCAGTTCCAGCGCAAGGGCGTGGTGAACACGGTACACTTTGACGTGCCGGTCAAGGAGCTGGAATAGCGTTCGCCGTAGCCGGCGCGGCGGGCAGCAGCAGCACCGTGGATCTGGACGGGAGCCCGTGAATCTTGGTGCCGGCCGGCAACTCGATCGCGTTTCGATACAAGAACGGATGCGCGAATTTCGCGCTGTAATGTTCGAACCACAGCAGCGGCTCAATACTGCCGTCGGGCAGCTCGGCGGTGATCTGAAAATCCGCGTCTTCGGGCACGGCCTTGGGAACGATCCCGTCCAGCAGGAAATCCTTGCGCAGTTGAAATTCGCCGCTGACCGCGATCGATCCATGCGAGGAAGCCTCGGCGTCCGGGTCGGGCGTTGTTCGATCGGGCGTTGTCTGACCGAATTTGGGATCCGGCGCTAGATCCTTCGCCTCGCCTTCCGGCACGCCGCCGCCCACCCAACTGACGATGAGCTCGAGTTGCTCGGGCGTGAGCGCCTTCTCGTTGCGAAAATCGCCGAAGCCTTTCACCGCGCCCCAGGGGGGCATGCGCCGCTCCAGCACTTCTTCCTTGATGGCGACGGCCCAGGGACGCGCCGCCTCGTAAGTCATCAACGAGAAGGCCCCTCCTCCTTCGTGATGGCACGACGCGCAGCGCTCATAGACGATGCGCGAGATCTCGCGATCCCAGGTGATGGAGGTAGTGATGATGTCGTGCGCGGAAGCGGTGGCCGCTGCGCTCAGAACCAATCCGGCCATCAGAGTCCAACGCCGGGGCCAGCAGTACCTCATGGCTGTATGATACAACGCCAGTATGTCGATGACGCGGCGTTGCGGACTGGCTCTCGTTCTGGGCCTCGTATTTGGATTCGCGCCCGCACAGTGCTTTCAAGGCGAGCACCCGGTTACCGGCCGCAAGATCGCTGGCGTCATGGGGGTGCAGGGCGCCGACTGGTTGAATCGGCCCCAACGCGAGCAGGAAGAAAATCCGGAAGGCGCGCTGGATGCGCTCTCGATTCACGCGGGCATGGTTGTCGCCGACGTCGGCGCCGGTACCGGATACATGTCGTTGCGGCTGGCGAAGCGCGTGGGACCGTCCGGCAAGGTCTACGCGAATGATATTCAGCCCGAGATGCTGCGGCGGCTGCGCGAGAACGCGGCCAAGGCCGGGTTCGCAAATATCGAGACCGTGCAAGGCGAGGAAGCGGATCCGAAGCTTCCGCCGGGCCGGTTGGACTTAGTGCTGCTAGTGGACGTGTATCACGAGTTCTCCAAGCCGCGCCAGATGATCGATAAAATTCGCGATGCGCTGAAGCCCGACGGACGGCTGGTGCTGCTCGAATATCGCAAGGAAGATCCGAACGTTCCGATTCGCGAGGAGCACAAGATGACCGTGGCGGAAGTGAAGGCGGAGCTGGAGCCGCAGGGATTCGTGCTGAGCCAGGTGGTCGAGACGCTCCCCCGGCAGCACATTTTGATCCTGACGAAAGCAGCAGCGGCGAAGGCAGCCGCCGGCCATTAACGGGACTATTGCAGCCGCTTGACCGCTTCCAGCGCCAGGTCGTGCAATCCGCCGCCGCCATGCGCGACATACTGGATGATCTGATCGCGCATGCGCCGTTCCCAGAACTTCTTGAGGTGGTCCGTCACACCGGCGACCGCTTCATCATGCGGATAGCCGGCGAAGAACAGGGCGATCTGGTTCGCCCGATGAATCATCCGGTCAGATTCCATGCGTCAAGATCTGCGTGTTCTGGCGGCGCGTTTCGAGATAGTGCTCCTGCCAATCCGACATTTTTCTGGCAAGAGTCACCTCCACGGCCGTCACCTTGTACTCGGGACAACCCGTGGCCCAATCCTCGAACTCGGTAGTGACGACGTTGGCGCCGCTGAAGCCGTGATGGAACGTGGTGTAGACCACGCCCGGCTGCATGCGCTCGGAGATGCGCGCGTGCAAGGTGGTCTCGCCGGCGCGGCTGGTGAGCGACACGCGGTCGCCTTCCCGGATGCCGCGATTCTCGGCGTCCCAAGGATGAATATCGAGCAGATCTTCGGCGTGCCAAACGTTATTTTCCGTACGCGCGGTCTGCGCGCCGACGTTGTATTGGGTCAGGATGCGGCCGGTGGTCAGGATCAACGGGAAGCGGCCGGTGGTGCGCTCTTCGGTGGGCACAAACTCGGTGATCATGAAACGGCCCTTGCCGCGCACGAATCCGCCGATGTGCATCACCGGCGTGCCTTCGGGCGCTTTTTCGTTGCAAGGCCATTGGATGCTGCCGAGCTCGTCGATCTTGTCGAAGCTGACGCCCGCGAAGGTCGGAGTGAGGCGAGCGATCTCGTCCATGATTTCCGATGGATGCTTATACGGCATCGGGTAACCCAGCGCCGCCGACAGCGCCATCGTTATTTCCCAATCCGCCATGCCGGCCATGGGAGGAATCGCTTTCCGCACGCGGCTGATGCGCCGCTCGGCGTTGGTGAAAGTCCCGTCTTTTTCAAGGAACGACGATCCGGGGAAGAACACGTGCGCGTAGGTCGCCGTCTCATTCAGAAAAAGATCCTGGACCACCACGCATTCCATCGCGGTCATCCCGGACGTCACGTGCTGCGTGTTGGGATCGGATTGAACGATGTCCTCGCCTTCGATATATATGCCCTTGAACGTGCCTTCGCAGGCGGCGTCCAGCATGTTCGAGATGCGCAGTCCGGGCTCGTTTTGCAGCGGGACATGCCAGGCATCTTCGAACAGATGGCGCGCGGCGTCGTCCGAGACATGCCGGTATCCGGAGAATTCGTGCGGGAACGATCCCATGTCGCAGGCGCCCTGCACGTTGTTCTGGCCACGCAGAGGATTCACGCCCACTCCGACCTTGCCGAGGTTGCCGGTGGCCATGGCGAGGTTGGCCATGCCCATCACCATGGTGGAGCCTTGGCTGTGCTCGGTGACGCCCAGTCCGTAGTAAATGGCCGCGTTGCCGCCAGTAGCATAAAGCCGGGCAGCGGCGCGCAGATCGGCGGCCGGAACACCGCTGGCGGCCTCGGTTGCTTCGGGGGAATTGCGCTCTTCGGCGATAAATTTGCGCCACCGCTCGAAAGCTTCCGTATCGCAGCGCTCTTTGACAAAAGGCTCATTCACCAGGCCCTCGGTGACAATCACATGCGCGAAGGCATTGATGACGGCGACATTCGCGCCGGGCAGCAGGGGCAAGTGATAATCGGCTTCGACGTGCGGGCTCTTCACTAAGTCGATGCGGCGCGGATCTACTACAATCAGCCGCGCGCCTTCGCGCAGCCGCCTCTTCATACGCGACGCGAAAACCGGATGGGCATCGGTGGGATTCGCGCCGATCACCACGATCACGTCGGCAGCGTCCACGGAATCGAAATCCTGCGTTCCGGCCGAGGTGCCGAAGGTTGAATTCAAGCCGTAGCCGGTCGGCGAGTGACAAACTCGCGCGCAGGTATCGACGTTGTTGTTGCCGAACGCCGCGCGGATCATTTTCTGCACCAAATAGGTCTCTTCGTTGGTGCAACGCGACGAGGTGATGCCGCCGATGGAATCCCTTCCGTACTTGGCCTGGATGCGCCTGAACTCGCCGGCCGCGTAATTGATGGCCTCGTCCCAGGTGACTTCACGCCACGGATCGGTAATTTTGGCGCGGATCATGGGCTTCGTAATGCGATCCTTGTGAGTCGCGTAACCCCACGCGAATCGGCCTTTCACGCACGAATGGCCATGGTTCGCTTTGCCGTCCTTATACGGAGTCATGCGGACGACTTCGGCGCCCTGCAACTCGGCTACAAAGGCGCAGCCCACGCCGCAATATGCGCAGGTGGTCACCACGCTATGCTCCGGCTGCCCTTTGGCGATGATGGTCTTTTCCGTCAGTGTCGCGGTGGGACAAGCTTGCACGCACGCGCCGCACGAGACGCATTCCGAATCCAAGAAATTCGTCGGACCGGACGCGACCTTGGACGCGAAGCCGCGGCCCTGAATAGTGAGGGCGAACGTTCCCTGCACTTCTTCGCACGCGCGTACGCAGCGCGAGCACACGATGCACTTGGAAGCCTCGAATGTGAAATAAGGATTCGACTCGTCTTTCGCGGCCTTGAGATGGTTCTGCCCTTCGTAGCCGTAGCGGACTTCGCGCAACCCCACCACGCCAGCCATGTCCTGCAATTCGCAATCGCCGTTGGCCGCGCAGGTCAGGCAATCGAGGGGATGATCCGAAATGTACAACTCCATCACGCCGCGCCGGAGCTTGGCGAGCTTGGGCGATTGCGTCCGCACCTTCATGCCCGGCTCAGCCGGAGTGGTGCAAGAAGCAGGCGTACCGCGACGCCCTTCGATCTCGACCAGGCACAATCGGCAGGAGCCGAACGGCTCCATGTTGTCCGTCGCGCATAGCTTCGGCACCTGTACGCCGGCCTCGACAGCGGCGCGCATCACCGACGTTCCCCGCGGCACCGTCACTGGCGCGCCGTCGATCTCGAGCGTTACGACCGTTTCGGCAATCCGCGCGGGTGTGCCGTAATCAGTCTCTTGGATTAGCGCCATGGGTGTGTCTCTCGGTTCTTTGAATCAAAAATCCCCGGCGAGATCGGCGCCGGTTTATCGAAATCCTCGGGGAAATTCCGGATGGCGCTCATCACCGGCAGCGGGATCAGGCCGCCGAGCGCGCACAACGATCCGTCGGTCATCAGCTCACATAAATCATCCAGCAATTCCAGATTTTTCGTGCGATTATCATTCGCGATGATGCGATCGATCACTTCCACGCCCCGCGTGGACCCGACGCGGCACGGCGTGCATTTGCCGCAGCTTTCGATGGCGCAGAATTCCATCGCGAAGCGGGCTTGTTTCGCGAGATCGACCGTATCGTCGAAAACCACAATGCCGCCGTGTCCGAGCATGCCTTTACGGGCGGCGAACGCTTCATAGTCGAGCGGCGTGTCCAGGAACGAATCCGGAAAGTATGCTCCCAGCGGTCCGCCCACCTGCACCGCGCGCAAGGGCCGGCCCGACGCGGTACCGCCGCCAAAGCCATAAATCGCGTCGTGCAGCGTGATACCGAAAGCCTTCTCCACCAGCCCGCCGTGCCGGATGTTTCCCGCGAGCTGAATCGTCAGGGTCCCGCGCGATTTACCCATGCCGAAGTCGCGATAGTGCTCCGCGCCTTTATCCAAAATGATCGGCACCGTTGCCAAGGTGATCAGATTATTCACCACCGTCGGCTTCCCGAACAGTCCTTCGAGCGCAGGCAGCGGAGGTTTCGGACGGATCTGCCCGCGACGCCCTTCCAGGCTCTCGAGCATCGAAGTCTCTTCACCGCAGATGTAGGCGCCGGCTCCCAGCCTCACTTCGAGATCGAATCGTTTGGCACTGCCCGCGACGTTCGCGCCCAGGTAACCGCTCTCGCCCAGGTAGCCGTGCTCGTACGCGATGGCGATGGCGCGCTGCATGGTGCGGAAAGCGTGCGGATATTCGGACCTACAGTAGATGTAGCCCTTCGTGGCGCCGACCGCGAGGCCGGCGATGGTCATGCCCTCGATGAGAACGAAAGGATCGCCTTCCATAATCATTCGATCGGCGTAGGTGCCGCTATCTCCTTCGTCCGCGTTGCAGCAGATGTATTTTTGGTCGGACGAAGCGCCCAGCACCGTCTTCCACTTGATTCCGGTGGGAAAACCTGCACCGCCGCGTCCGCGCAAACCCGAATTGATGACTTCGATGACGATCTCGTCCGGCGCCAATCTCAGCGCACGCTGCAATCCGCGATAGCCGCCGTGCGCGCGGTAATCGGACAGCGACAAGGGATCGACGATGCCGCAGCGCGCGAACGTCAGGCGCTCTTGTTGCTTGAGGTAGGGAATTTCGTCGGTGGGCCCGAGGCAAAGGGCATGTTTGCTGCCCGCCAGGAATCCGGCGTCAAACAGATCCGCGACCGCTTCCGTTGAAACAGGCCCGTAAGCAACTCGCCCCTGCGCCGTTTCCACTTCCACTAGAGGCTCCAGCCAAAACATACCGCGTGACCCGTTGCGAACCACGCTGACATCCCAGCCGCGCGATGCCGCTTGTTTCGCGATTGCGCGCGCCACGCCCTCGGCGCCGACAGAGAGCGCAGCGGAGTCGCGGGGAACGTAAACTTTCATGCTCACTGCGGCCTCGTCGCGCTGTCGATCAAAAAGTCAGCGACACCCGGAGACACCCGCCCGTACGGTTCGCCATCCAGCATGACAGCCGGTGACAGCGCGCAATTTCCAAGACAGAAAACTTGTTCGACAGTCAGGCCTTGGTCGGGCGTGGTTTCGCCCAACTGGACGCCGAGCCGCCTTTCGATGTGCTGGACCAGCGCGTCGCAACCCATGGACTGGCAGGACTCCGCGCGGCAGATCTTCAACACATGCTTTCCAGGCGCCCGGTGGCGAAAATCGTGATAGAAACTGATGACGCCGTGCACTTCGGCGTGCGAAATATTCAGCGCGTGGGCGACTAGGGGCGTGGCATCCGGATGGATGTATCCGAACTCTTCCTGGAGTGCATGCAAGATAGGCAGCAGAGCGCCGGGCAATCGCTCCAACTCCCGAATCCGGGCTTGAGCCCGATCCGCATCCCAGGCTTGCATGTCGCTCATGCCGAGTAATTTACCTGTACTTTCCGCACACGTCTTGCGGTTGCATTTTATCACACTGGCGGATGGGTGATCCGTTCAGTGGCCCTCCGGTAGTGCTGTTCGAAAGGTACACCAGAGGACCGTTCCCTTGGTGGATGCCGCATAATTGCGGCATAACGACCCGCCAATTATGTCTGTTCCGGTATCTCTACCTCGGCGTAGCTTTCGGGGGTCGCGGCATTGAGTGCTTCAATAACTCGATCAATATGCCGGTGCACGGCAGGTCTCTCAGGATTCCCAAGAACCATAATGGCAAGACGGCGGCCTTGAGCAGCGCGCCGTTAGACAATCGATCCACCCTCTCTCAAACGCTTCTACGACGGTGTGATCGCGGAGCCCGCGAGCGATGCTTCGAGGCGTGCCGTGATCAAACAGAATGAGCATCGGCGGGCATTAACGCCGGCGCTTTTTCCGGAGGCGGCGTCTTGAGGCTCTTCGCCGCAAACAGCAAAACCGCGTTAATCTGCTCGCGGGCGACACCGAATTCCTCCCATGACTTCCTCCACGGTGAGGCCCGCTTTCAAATTCTGGAAGACGGTGGCAACCGGCATGCGGGTGCCTTTGAACACCCACGCGCCACTGCGCTTGCCGGGGATGCTCTCCACGGCAGGACATTGAGACCAATCGAGAGGCCCCATATTCTTGACCCTACCTTGATGGTAGCCCTACGTTCCCTGTCGGTTAGGTCCGCGCCTGGATACAAGCCTTGCATTCGCGGTCACCGGATCACCGTTCAGGAGATTTTGGAGTGGCTCTCAAACGGCGCATCCGAGCAACAAATCCTGGCCGATTATCCCCAGCTCGAGCCGGATGACTTCCTCGCCGTGTACGCCTACGCTGCCGAGCTGGCGGCGGGGCGCACCGTCTGCTAGTCGATCACAGCGACGAACGAACTAAACCGCTTCAGATAAGATAAAATGGCCGAGCCGCCCGTAGTATGCATGCAGGTGGCGCTGGCACGGAAATTAACACGCTCCCGCAAGAAATATGATTGTCAAACTCAATCACCTCCAAGGTAAAGCGGCCGCTGCCAGCGCCCAAGACGTCATCGGAACGGTCTACACGCTATTGGAGGAAGGCCACATCGAGAAAGCCCAGTTTGCCCGCCTCCAGATCGAGCTCGACTGGATCCAATACAAACAGAACTTTCGCGAAGTGGTCATTGCGACCCACGGCTACAACCAGCAGGGCCAACAGGTTCCCATCATGGATGTGCATGTCGACATCCGCCAGGTGGTGCCGGGATGTTTGCGAGCCGCCCTGTTGCGCGCGCTGGTCCGCAGCAATGCACAAGCGCCGCAGGATCAGGACCGGCTCCCGCTGGAACAGTTCCAATCCATGCGCTCCAGCATCGTGTGGGAGTTCAACAAGCTCTATTGGAGCCGTTTGAAGGACTGGGAGATCGCGACCGGCAAGGGTTATGAGCAGGCGCTGCCGGGCGGCCAGTCGGACGGACACAATCCGGAAGCGATCGCCGATAGCGTGGGCGACTTCTGGACCTTGCTGCGCGATCTGGAATCCAAGAACCAGCTTCCGCCCGAAATCTATTTGCTCGAAATCGGCGTCGGAACCGGAGTGCGCTGCGGTATGTGGCTCACCAAGTTTCGAGCGCTGGACCAGCAGCGCGGAAGCAACTACTATCCGAAGCTGCGAGTCCTGCTGGGAGATTATTCGCTCGCCACTCTGGATATGTCGAAGCCGGCCGTGAAGGATCACGAGGAGCTCTGCAGCTTCCTGGTGCTGGACGCCATAAATCCGCTGAAGACCTTGTCGTTCCTGCGCCACAAGATCATGCAGGTGCACTCCACCAATGTCTACGACAACCTGCCGGATGAGGAAGTGGTGCGGCGCGACGGGAAACTGTACTTCGTCCAGGTGCGCGCTTATCTTCCGATGGCCGACGTGGTGCGGCTCGCGGCCGAGTTCGAGATTCCACCGGACGGTTTTCGCGCCACCGTCAGCCGTTTGCTATCGGGCGCCACCGACTTCCTGGGCGATTCGGCGCGCGGCGTGTCGTTCTGGATGCAGCTTTGGAGCGCCGTGCGTCTGGAAGAGCGGCTGGTCCAGATGGAGGATCTTCCCGATTTTCCTTTTCCGCAGGGCCTGGACGCAACGAAGGTGGAGGATATCCTCAAGGAAGCTCCCAGCGATTTCCGTTTTCACCTGAGTTCGGGCGCTCTGGAAAGCTTTTTGAACACTCTTCCGCTGCTGCATCCGCGCGGCTATTTGCAGGTTCAGGATATTTTCGTTCAGGACCTGGATCAGTATCGCCTGGGCTTCTACGGGCCGGGAAAACTGGATGGCTCGCTGCTGAATTGGGTCAATGGTGCTTTACTGAAAGAGGTAGCCGAAAGGGCCGGTTATGACGTACACTTCGCTCCCTTCCACTATAAAAAAGGATCACGCACTTCCGTTCTCTACACAACGCGCCGAGAATAACGACTCGATGACTCCCATTCTCCCTATCACGATGGTCGGCAGCTACGCCATGCCGGGCTGGCTGGAGCGCCTGAAGACCGAATATTTTGCCCGGCGGATCAGCCGTCACGACCTGGACGAGATCTATGACGCGGCCGCCAAGGCCGCCATCAAGGATCAGGAAATCGCGGGGCTGGACATCGTCACCGACGGCGAGACGCGCCGCGACAACATGGTCGACTACTTCGTGGAACGGCTTCCCGGAGTGCAGATCGACCGGTCGTCAAAAAAGTTTTATTACGATTTCTACGACAGCGTGGTGCAGGGCAAGCTTCCCATGGCTTCGCTCGGCTTGGTCCCGGATTTCAACTTTCTGAAAGCGTTTACCGAGCGCGCCACCAAGATCTGCATCACCGGCCCGCATTGCTTGAGCAAGCGCATTCGCAATCAGTATTACCCGAGCGAAGAGGCTTTGGCCACCGACATCGCCAAGGTGATGAACCTGGAAATGAAGGCGCTGGTGAAGGCGGGCGCCAAGTACATCCAGATCGACGAGCCGTATTATTCGGGCTTCCCCGAAGACCTGCCGTGGTGCGTGAAAGTTTTGAATACCATGGTGGAGGGCGTTGACGCGAAGATCGCGGTGCATATCTGTTATGGAAACCGGTATGGCAAGCCTTCCTGGGAAGGTAGCTACCGGTACCTGTTCCCAACCATCATGGAAGCGAAAGTTCAGCAGTTAACGCTGGAGTTTGCGCGGCGCGGCGGCGAGGACCTGGATCTGTTCAAGGAGTTCAATACCAATTTCGAGCTGGGCGTCGGGGTGATCGACGTGAAAACCGACGACATCGAAACACCGGAGATGGTGGCCGATCGCATTCAGAAAGCGCTGAAGGTGCTGCCGCCGGAACGCATCTTCATTCTTCCCGATTGCGGCCTGTTCCATTTGTCGCACGACGTCGCGTTTTCGAAATTACGCGCCATGGTGGAAGGCACGCGCATCGTCCGCAAGGAGCTGGGGAAGTGAACTAAAATGCCAGCCGAGAATCCAGTTCGGGAAGCGCTCACCAGCGGCCGTTTTTGCTACATGGTGGAGCTGGTGGCCAGCGCCCTCACGCGCGAGGCCAAGCTGATGCACGTGGCCTCCGAACTGGCCCAGATTCCGAACGTGGTGGCCGGCAGCATCACCAGTTACGCCGGCGGCGCCATGGGGCACGATCCCATCCGCGTGGGAACCGCGGCGCGCGCGCGCGGGCTGGTCCCTAATATCCACCTGACCTGCGTCAATCGCGATCCGCTGGACGTTCGCAACGCGCTCGAGGATCTGATCGCGCTCGGGATCGAGAACGTTTTCGCGATCACGGGCGACTATCCCAAAGGCGCCGCGCCGGAAACGGTTCAGTTCGCGGCCGATTCAGTTCAGTTGGTTGAAATGATCAGCGAGATGCGGGCTGCGAAAGGATGGCCGTTTTATATCTCGGCTGCGGTTTCGCCGTTCAAATACACGGAAGCGGATTGCGCGTATCAATATCTCAAGCTCGAGAAAAAAATCGCCGCGGGCGCCGACTACGCCATCACGCAGCTCGGCTTTGACTCGCGCAAGTTCCGCGAGCTGAAGCGCTACCTGGACGAGCGCGGGCTGAAGACTCCGGTCCTCGGCAACGTTTACATCCTGCCCCCCAAGGCGGCGGAGAAGATGTCGAAAGGCGAGCCCCCCGGGTGCTGGGTGTCGCCTGAGTTGCTCGCAAAGATCCAGGTGGAAGCGAAGGCCGCGGATAAAGGCATGGCCGCGCGGCTGGAACGCGCCGCTCAGATGGTGGCGATCGTGCGAGGACTGGGTTACGCGGGCGCGTACCTCGGCGGCAATCATCAAGCCGAGAACATTCGCTGGATCATCCGCCGTTCCGAAGCTCTGGCTCCGCGCTGGGAGGAACTGGCGGAGGAAATGAGCTACGGCGCCAAAGGCGGATTCTATTTCTTCGATTCGCCGCCGATTCCGCCCAAGCCGCGCGAATTCACGCAGAAGCTCTTCGATGTGATCGAGCCCGCCAACACTCCGGCCCCTCTGCGCACCGTCTTGACGGGCATCCTTCGCTGGATCGACAAGCGCCCCGCGGCTGCGCATGCTTTGGAAAAGGCCGAGTTGGCCTTTAAGAAGCCGGTCTTTGGATGCCAGGCCTGCGGCAATTGCGTTCTTGGCTTGATGGAATACGTCTGCCCCATGACCTGTCCCAAGAACATGCGCAACGGACCCTGCGGCGGCACTTTCAACGGCCAGTGCGAAGTGATCCCCGAGCAGGCGTGCATCTGGGTGGAAGTTTACCAGCGCGCCAAGTCGGCCGAGCGTGTCGACGAGTTGAAAACGTACATCCCGCCGCGCAACCGCGCCTTGCAAGGGACCAGTTCCTACATCAATTATTTCCTCGATCGCGACAGCCGCCCCGGGCACGCGCAGCCGCTGATCACGATCGGCAATGTGCAACCGGCGCCCCGTGAATCGGAAGAAGCCGTGCTGAAGAAGTAGTTTCTAGAGCGCCAGAACCAGCCGCAAACCAACTAACATTGCCAGGCGCGCTCGCTCCGGCAGGTCCGCCCACCAGATCTCGCTGCGTTGCACGTCTGACGTTCAACTACCAGGGATCTTTGGCGAGCGTTTGTAGCACCGCGCGCTTCCACGCGGGGTCAAGCTTAGAATCGTGCTTGGAGTATAGCCGACTCAGGCGCTCGGTCACCGAATCCGCACGATGACGGTCCAGGTATTCCGAGATGGCGGTTGCGTAGAGGCGGCTACGCGAGATACGCAACTTTTTGGCCGTCGCCTCGGCTTGGCGGAAAATCTCATCGGGCAGTGAAACAGCCGTCTTCATATTCTTAGTATGACCCGAGTTATACCAGCGCGCCGAGGCAACCGCATTGCCGAGCCGAACGCGTGAGCCAGCGGTTCTTGGCCTTTTTTCGCGCTTTCCTATACAGTGAGACGGTGAATCCCGCGCGGGGCACGCGCAACCCCTGATCACGATCGGCAATGCGCTGCCGGCGGCTCGCTAAATCGGAAGAGCCGCTAGTCAAAACGCACCACGCGGAATGATCTGCCGTGATCAAGCGTGCTGGGCTTTCGCCTTATGCCGCGAGTCGTAGGCGGCTCGCGCGGCTTGAAATTTTGCGACGTTTGCCGCCGCCCATCCCCAGAGCGGATGCACAAGCTCCAGCATCTCGAGCGCCAGCTCCGTGGTCTTGTACTCAACTCGCGGTGGGACCTCTGCAAACACCACCCGTGTCACTAGTCCATCGCGCTCTAACTGGCGGAGGACTTTTGTCAGCGACTTCTGGCTGACACCCTCCACCCGCTCCATTAAACGAGAGAAGCGCAGCGGCCCGTCCGAAGCGGCAAGTTCCGCTAACGTCCAGAGGGTCCACTTCTCCGCGAGCCGCGTCACGACGTCACGCGAAAGTGAATCCTCGTTTTCTGTCAGCGCGTCGCAGGCCGCGTTCGCTTCCTCCCAATCAATTCGCTTCGCCATTAGTTACCTTTCGGTCAGTACGCGAAAAAAAGGTGCCTTATTGCCAGAGGATACCAGCGCAAGGATACTACACTTCGTGACGACCAAAACGACTCAGAACTTCTCTGCCGGCGACATTCCACCACAGAAGGGGCGCTGCGCCCTCATCACCGGCGCGAACTCCGGCATCGGTTACGAAGCTGCCCTGGAACTTGCCAGAAACGGAGCGGAAGTCATTCTCCCCGCCCGCAGCCTGGAGAAGGCCAAGGACGCCATCACCCGTATCCGCCGCATCGTACCCAACGCGAACCTTGTTCCAGGCCTTCTCGATCTCGCTTCTCTTGCCAGCGTTCGCGCCTTCGCGGCATTCATCGCTGAGAAATTTCCCGGCCAATCCCTCGATCTCCTTATCAACAACGCCGGGGTGATGGGGGTCCCGCGGCGCGAACTTACCGTCGACGGTTATGAACGCCAGTTCGCCACCAATTACCTCGGCCCCTTCTTGCTCACCGCCCTGATCTATCCACATCTGAAGGAGCGGCCCGGCACTCGAATTGTCACTGTCGCGAGCGCGATCGCGAATCAGGGCAAAATCGAGTTCGACAACCTCCAGTCCGAGCGTCTCTATAAGCCATTGTTCGGCGGCGCCTATTCGCAATCCAAGCTGGCCGATCTGATTTTCCAGCTCGAACTCCAACGCCGCCTCACGGCCTCCGGCTCGCCGATTCTTAGCGTTGGCGCTCACCCCGGCTATGCCCTCACCAATCTCCAAACGAGTGGCCCGGCCGGCGTCGTCCCGCTAGGTTTTCGCATCCTTGAGATGATCCTTAAACCCCTCGCATCGCAGGACGCTGCTCACGGGGCTCTACCAACTCTCTTCGCCGCGACGTCTCCGTCCGTGATTCCCGGCGGTTACTACGGACCTAGCGGTTTCCAGGAACTCAAGGGCCATCCCGTGCCGGCAAAAATCGCTCCCGCCGCCAAAGACCTCAGCCTCGCAAAACGTCTTTGGACCGAAACTGAGCGTCTGACTGGAGCTACGTTCACCGTATAACGGCCCGCGCAGCCGCGCCTCAGCGTTGATCACGTCACTCCCGCATCAATCTCTCCATCCCACTCAACAGCATCCCGCTCCCCGCCTGGGAAATCGCTACCCCTCCCATGCTAGAACTGCTCCCGAGGTCTTCCATGACAAACCCAATCCCTAACCAGCAACCAGCCACCAACAACCGACTACCAGCAACCAACCGCGCCACCGGCCCCCGCACCGCAGCAGGCAAACAGCGTTCTTCCATGAACGCCGTCACCCACGGCCTCACCAGCCGCTCTCCCGTCCTCGCCACCGAGGACCCCGCCGCCTACCAGAACCACTGCCGCCAGTTTTTCGACGAATACCAACCCGCCACCCCCACCGAAGCCCAGCTCACCCAGGAACTCGCCGACACCGCCTGGCGCCTCAACCGCATCCCCGCGCTCGAAGCCGCCCTCCTCGATCGCGCCGCCAACCCGCCCACCGATCAAGCCGCTATCGACTTTGACATCGTGGACGCCCATCGCGCCCTCGCCACTCTCGGTCTTCATTACCAGCGGCTCTCCCGCAGCGGGCGCGGCAATGCCCCGCAAGTTATACACGATAGGAGACAAAACCTTTTTTGTCAGCCGCTTTGTAACAAGCGCGTGTCCGTTAACATCGCCCGCGACGACGTTGACCGCCACCAAAAGCAGGCCTGCAATGGAGCATAAGAGTTTCATTCCACTTCCTGTAACCATCCCGCTAGTATCAAACCGACTGATCGCCTCCCCTGCAATAGGCTGATTGGTGAGCCGCGAAAGGCCCAAAACCGATCATTCGGCGCTGCAACCGCGCCTGGAAGACAAATTTTTACAGGGGCGATCGCGCAGCTGAACCCCCGATAGGTGTTGTAATGTTTTAGTGAGTGCGTGCCCGTTAACCAGCTGACCCGCTCCCGCGTCCATTTCAATTGAGGTCCTAGCGTTCCCATATGCGATCCATCAAAGCCACTTTATTTTTCCTGCTTGCTCTCGCCGCATTCCCTCGGGCGTCGTCCGCTCAAAGCTATGACTCGAGCGGAAACGGGATGTTGAACGGCGCCTACTATCTCCGGCAAGTCATCTATTTCCTTCCAGACGAGGAGGGCAATGTCGACTACGCCAACATCCAGGGCACCATCACTTTCGACGGCAACGGGAATTACACCTTCAGCGGATCGTTCCTGGATGCCGAGGTTGGAACGGTTCAGACGGGCATCACCACTGCGGGCACGTACGTGATTTCCGCCAGCGGCGAGGGCTACATCGGTTCGATCTATAGCGCGATCAATACCGAAGCAACCAGCACCGACCTGATTTCCGGTCTGGTCTCGCCGAAAGGTATTTTCATTGGCAGCAGCACCGAGAACGCCGAGGGCTATAACGATCTGTTCATCGCCGCACCCGTCGGCTCCGTAGCCACCAACGCAACGTTGCACGGCACCTACTCGGTCGCCTACCTAGATCCCACCTATTTCCCCACTACCAGCGCGCTTCCCGGAGGCGATGCCCAATTCAGCATGACCGCCGACGGGCAAGGCAACATCGGCGCCATTAATGTAACCGGCTATGTCTCGAGCAACACTTCCGCTAGCACCGAAACCCTTAGCGGCGTGACTTACTCCTTCTCCAACGGAGCGGCGCAGCTCAACTTCGGTGGAAGCAACACGGCGCTCATCGAAGGCACGGAGCTGCTCTATATCTCGCCCGACGGCAACTTCATATTCGGCGGAAGCTACAACGGCTTCGATATGTTCGTGGGAGTCCGCGCCGCCACCAGCAACCCGACGAATTACGACGGGCTGTACTACCAGGCGGGGCTCGATCTGGATCAGACCGCGGTCGCGGACGGCTATTACGGCTTGGACAGCTACTTCGGAGCCATCACTGCGTTTTCAACCAACATTATTGGCCACCAGAGGGAAGACCTCGACGGCGCCTACGATTACACCTACTATGATAACTACACGCTCAACGGTGACGGCACCTCCACGGACATCGATTTCGGCCAGGAATACTGGAGCAGTTCGGACGGAACCATTCGCATCGGATATGGCAACCTGCAATCTCAGGGATACCCGCTGAGCATCAACGTCGCGCTGCAAGCGCCCGCGTTTACCGCTTCCGGCGTGTACCTGAACCCCACCGGCATGCAGAACGCCGCCAGCTCGGCGCCGTTCACTGCGCAAATATCCCCCGGGGAATTTTTGTCGCTGTTTGGCACGGACCTCGCGCCCAGCGAAGACCTGGCGACCACGTTTCCGCTTCCGGACAAGTTGAACGGCGTACAGGTAACGATTAGCGGCTATCCAGCACCCATCAAATATGTGAGCCCAACCCAAATCAATGTAATTGTCCCTTACGAAGTCGGATCCGTCGCGCAAATCCAGGTAAACAACAACGGCAAGACTTCCAATATCGTCACGCAGTTCGTGGGATCCGATTCGGTTGGCGTTTTCACTTACCAACCGGAAGGCGGCATCGGCTACGCAGCGGCGCTGCACCCCGACGGCTCCGTGGTAACCACCGCCAGTCCCGCGCAAATTGGCGAGACGATTGCCGTGTATCTGGCTGGGATGGGCGCGGTAAGCGGATTCCCGCAGGACGGAGCGGCCGCGCCTAGCAATCCGCTGGACAACACGACCGCCACGCCCACGGTCTATATCGATGATTCGGCCGGCGCCTCAACACAGGGCACGGTAACGTTTTCCGGCCTGGCGCCTGGGTTCGCCGGACTGTATCAGATCAACGTGACTATCCCCAGCGGCGTGGCCGCGGGAGTCACGGCACTGGATATCAGTGGAGGGAATTCCGAGTCTGTTGAATCCATACTTCCAGTGGGAGGGTCAACGAGTGACGCCACTCCTGCGGCGCGGGCAAGATTCAGGATGCGTCCGATGATTCACCGCCACCGGCTGGCGCGGCCCATCCCGGTCCGTCGAGATCGGCGGTAGCCGTTGCAATGCCCGCAGTCCAAATTGCAACGCCGCGTCGGCGCCACTTGAGCCAGGATCGCGTATCCGATTGCATCGCCCGCGCGAACATCCGGCACTCCCGGACCTTGCGCCCCACTCCCCGGCTGATCTTTTGGAATCGCAATCTAGCCGTTTTGGCGAGAATCAGCCGATTGAAGTAACAACTATTCGGCGGTCCACGCCTAAACTATCGAGAACGGCGTGCCGATTCAATAGGCAGGTAAGAAACATGATGTTCCAAGGTCGGTCGGTGATTTCAGCCGTTTGGGGCGTGGTCACACGAGTACCCCAGTCGGCCGAGTCCAGCCAGTTCCCAAGCTCGCTGCTTGCCAAGAAGTGGCCTCATCTGTTTCGCCGCCGCCCGCGCCTGCCCGTTCCCAGCTCCAATCCGGGCCCCGGTCCCAAACCTTAAGCCTTCGCGCGCGCCCGCAGCAGCGCGATCAATCCTAGGCCGGCCGCAATCACTAGAATTGCCCTAGGCTGATTTCCAGCGGCACGCAGTCACAACGCAACGGGCTTAATGCGTTTGAATATAAAGTTTGGGCGCGTAACAGTTGTTTAGCCGCGTTTATGGAATATGATATGATCCACGATTTCGCCCTTGGGTATACGAACGGCTTTCGCGACGCAGCCTTGCTGCTT
>Ga0302324_100009457_pt1 | contig 20377 bp, 17 predicted proteins | sample Palsa_T0_1_FD_201949 | JGI IMG/M metagenome (GOLD analysis project Ga0302324, IMG submission 201949) | Peat permafrost microbial communities from Stordalen Mire near Abisko, Sweden - Palsa_T0_1 | ecosystem: Environmental > Terrestrial > Soil > Palsa > Peat permafrost | place: Sweden: Abisko...
TGAAAAAGATCGCGAATACCCAAAAGACGTTGACGGACGATATCTATTACGTGAGTGCTGCTGATGTCGCAGACAAGCTCATCGAGCGCATGCAGCGGGGCTTGGATCCTCTCCTGTTCGGGAGCTCATCATTGGGTCCTATCCCGATGGGCCCCTGGTTCAGGTTCCGGGGGCACAGAAAGCCTGATTAACACGCAATCCTCACTCAGAGAAGAGCCGGTGCCACGCCGGCTTCAGCACCGGGTTCTCATTCTTCTATAACGACTCCACAGCAAAGACGTTACCGGGGTGAAGGAGCAGGATTGTGCGGCGCGGGCTTCTTACCCACAGGGTTCGACCGAATCGCAGTAGTCGCACCGTTCAGGGTTGCGGCGAGAACGACAACATTCCGGTTGTTGGGCAGCGTGATCGAGGCTACGGTCTTGCTTGCGTTGAGGACAAATTTGTACTCATACAGGTAGAAGGTGCGATTGTCCCGCTGTCCCTGGCCATTATCGCGATAGAGCATGGTCATGGCCTTCGTCTCCCCAGAAAAAGTCTGCGCTGTAAACCAATCGCTCAGGTTCTGGGTGAAGATCGATGATGTCCCATCTGTATAAGTCACTTTGAACACTTGTGCAACCTGGCTCCCATTCACCCCCGTCGCCAGTAGAGTGATACTGGAGAACTGACCCGGTGCGAGCGAAACAGTCTTCGCGCTCACCGCATCTAGCGCGTTGGCTGACCCGAAATAGAACAAATCCCCGCCGATGGTCTGCTGCACGCCGATAAGGTTGGCGGAGTAGGCTGTGCTACTGCCGTTTAGCCCTCCATCGAGACCGCCTCCTGCGAACGGCAAACCATCCATCACCATAGCGGTGATGTTGTAAGCCGGCGACAGGTTCACCAGGCTGGTGCCGCTCGATGGAACGATCACCGTGAGCGTGAAGGAAGCGCTACTGGTCAGTGCACCCGAAACCCCTTTAATCGAGATGGGAAAGCTTCCTGCGGTCGCCGTATTGCTGGCGGTGAAGGTCACCAGACTCGTTCCGGCGGTGCTCGGAGGCGCGAACGCCGTAGTCACTCCGCTGGGAAAGCCCGACGCAGACAGCGTTACGCTGCTGCTAAACCCGTTCTGCGCGTCGACCGTTACCATACCGGCTGCGGTTGCTCCGCGCGGGAGTGCCAGGGTGGCGGGCAGTAGGGACAGTGTGAAATTCGGCGCCGTGATGGTGAGAACGATGGTCGTCGTGCTGGTGAGCGCGCCCGAGAGTCCAGTCACAGTTACCGTAGCCGTTCCCGTAGTGGCCGTGCTGCTGGCGTTGAAGGTCAGGGAGCTCTTGCCGGTGGTGCTGGGCGGGCTGAACGCCGCCGTCACCCCGCTCGGCAACCCGAACACACCGAGAGTCACGCTGCTGCTGAAGCTATTTTCCGCGGTCACGGTAATCGTTGCCACGCCCGTGCTCGCCCGGGCAAGACTGAGCGCCGAGGCGGAACTGGACAGTAAGAAGGAAGGCTGGCCCGTTGTGCCGGCCAAATCGTTGATAAGATGCTGTCCCGCGGGAGAGCCCCACCCGGTGGCGAGGTCGTACCCGCTGACCGCGGAGAACCCGTCGTTGTTTCCGCTTCGAATGTCGTTGAGGTCGGCCGAATAGTTGCTGCCTTTGCCGATCCCGTAGACCAGCGGGTTGAGAAATCCAATGCGTGGTCTTGCATTGGCAGCCGCCTGCTGGTTGGCGAGTGCGACGAACCCCGACCACAACGGGGCCGCAGCACTGGTGCCGCCTACCACCACCGCTTGTCCGTTGCTCTGGATCAGGTACATCTGAATGGCCGCAGTCAGTGCAAGATCGGGAATGTTCCGCATCTTCGTGGAACCGCCATTGGCGGCCATGCTGAGCCCCTGCTGATAACTCGGGATTGGGTAAACGGTGCTGACGCCCCCGCCGCTGCCGGACCACGTAGTCTCAGATTGCCACGGTCCCCCCGCACCCGAAGTAGTCAGGCTCGTTCCCCCAACCACCGTAAGGTTGGGATCGTCAGAAGGAGTCATCACTGCATTCTCATATGCTCCGCTATCGCCGGACGCTTGCAGAAGCGACTGTCCCTGGGCGATGTATTCTTTGAAAATCTGCTCGGTGGTTGTATTGATGCCGTATCCCCACGATGAGCTCAGCTGCTGTGCCAGATTATCGGTCGCCATGCGGTTGAGAACGTCGTTTGGGGTATAACCCTCATAGACCATCACTTTGGAAAGCCCGGGAGCCATGTACGAGGCCATCATGATGTCCAGAATCACCTCGATGTTTGAGCTACCGGGTGCTCCGTTGAAGCCATCGAGCAGCACTGTTTGTGTGGGTACAGGCGCCAGCCCCGCTTGGGCAGCGTTCTTCTGCACGTCGCCTGGGTAGAAACCGTCAAATTCAAGCAGCCCGACCACCTCTCCACTTCCGCTGAGCGAAACTCCAGGCGCATAGGCGTCGCGGAAGTCCTTGCCGATGAAATATCCGCCAGGACCGCTTCCGGTTACATACGGATCCGCCTCTTCCAACGGGATCTTCTTGAGGCTCATCGGTCGCGGCGGGGCGAAGTTATCCAGCCCGCTGATGTCCAGTACTCTCGCTTCGAGGTCGAGCGAGGGTTCGCGATCCGGCGCATAGAACCTGCCACGGACCGGGTGGTCATAGACCATCATCTTGACGTGCAGGGCTTTTTCGATTTCAGAAGCCTGACCGGAGACGTCCAGCAAGACGCGGTTGGAATGAGTGCCGGTTACCACCAGACCGTTCTCGTGAGCGAACTGGATCAACGCCTGATAATCCTGCTCTGTGGGACCGAATTCCGCCGCGAACTGCTGCGCGCTCAAGTAATGTCCGAAATTCGGGCTCGCCGGGTCCTGGAGCTGTGCCAGCAGAGCATCGAGTTCATTCTGATTCCTCAACGGCAATCCTATCGCGAGGTTTAGCCGCGTCGTATCCGCCAGGTGGTTCAGTGCCCGCGAGTCGGCCACGGCGTGCGGAACATGTCCGGATAAAACTTGCTGCGCGTTCGCCCCAGCCGCTGCCCAAGAGATCAGCAGGCCAGCCAGGCAAGCTGATGTGAAAGCCATGAATAGACGAGAGCGCTGCACCATATTTACTCCGGGAGACTTGATCAAGTTGGCCATGGGTTCCTTTTCGCGTTGACCGAAAGGCCTTGCGCGACACTTCCAGATACGCTCCTATCGGCAATACGGTCGGTCAGTCTAGGGAGGCGGCGATGTTTAACTAGGCAATGCGAAGTCTTTAGTTGTAGGCGCAACAACTGGTGCACGACGATCCGGCGCCCAGCGGGTGCGGGCTAAGTTTGCCCGCGGCTCAAAATCGGCCCCGCGGGTCGTCTTTATCAAACCGGAAGTAGAACTTAGGAGTGGGCGTGCGCGCCGCGGGGCTATGGCAGATCCAGGCCGGCGATACTTCGGAGAAGGGCACCGCTGCCGGTCAGTAGCAGATCGCGGACCGCGGCATGGATTCGCTCCACCGCCGCACGCCGGTAATCCCAGCGCGGGTCTCCATCCGGCTGCTCGACTACCATGGTTGCGTTGGCTTCAAAGAGCAAAATCTCGCCCCCCTGATCGAGGGCGAAGTCGATGCCCCCATAGTCGAGTCTCATCACGGCCAACAGCCGCTCCAGCGCGGCCATCGCCTTCGCGCCCAGCACCCCCGGCATATCGGCGAGGAACTTCGCTTCCTCCTCACGGTGCTCCGCACGGTCCCGCATATCGGCGCTGAAATAGTGAATCTTCCATTGTTTCGAGATCGCCAGGTGCAGCGGATAAAGCCGCCCGCCGACCATCATCACGCGGTACTTACGCACCCATCCGTCGGCCCCACGGGCGTCGAGATACTCAATCGCCGTCACTTCGGACGGGGCGCCTCCGGATCCACTCAGTTCTGCCAATCCATCGCCCAGTGCTGCCACCGAATCGACGCGCACAAAATTCTGTCCCCCGTGGAAGCCGGGAGTGCGCAGCAGCAGGGGAAAGTTGAAGCCACGCTCGGCCAGTGCGGCGGCTCCACCCTCCCCGGCAAGCAATCCATACGAAAACGTAACCATAACAGGAGCTGTTATCCCCGGCAGCATTCGCAATCGGCTGGCATTCTCGCAACGACCGGTAGCGCGTACCGCCGTGGGGTGGTTCAGTACCGGGGCCGAGGTGAAGGCCAGCAGCGACTCGGCCGCCCGCAAAGCTTGCATGGCCGCGTCACAGTCACCAATGCCGTTGATCACCAGCCGATGCAGCGGCAGCGGCGTCTTGGTATCGTAGAAGTCCGCGACTACCACATAGGTTTGAAAAATGCGCTCATCGACCAGCTTCTCGATGGGCGTGTTGCCGCCGGTTGAGGAGACTAGCAGCAGCACGGGAATGGGTTCGCCGTCGCCCCGGTACGGAGATGGAAAAAGCGCTTTCGCCGCAAAGGCTTTCTCCTGATGCAGCCGGGCGCGCTCCGGCTCGCCCAGGCGGGTGAGCGCGTAGTACATGCCCCCATGTGCCTGGGGGAACTCGGGGTCGATGGCGAGCGCTCTTTCGTAATGGGAGCGGGCCTCCGCGGGATGGTCCGTTTCGAGCAGCACACTGCCCAGGTTCACCTGAAAAGCAACATCGTCGGGATAGTACTTCACCGCCTCCGCATAAACCATTTGCGCGGCCTTGCGCTGCCCCATGCTGACCAGCAGACGGCCCAGCCCGAACAGGTTTGGCCGGTGTGCCGGCTGGAGTTCGAGTACTTTGAGATAGTCGCTTCTGGCGTCCAGGTTGCGTCCCATTTCGGCCAGCAAGGTCGCCCGCTCAAAGCGCAGCGCGACGGCAACGTCCTTATGCAAATCGCTGGCTGGGTCCAGTAGAACGTTGAGCCTCTGTAGCCTGCTGTCCCGCTTGCGCCACGGTTGCCACTTGGGTTGTTGTGTCCAGCGTAAAGCCCGGCCAGCGGCCAGCGTTGCCGCCACCAGGATGTCCATCTCCGCGTGGCTGGTGCGGTGGTTCACCACGGCCGCTCGGATCGACAATCGGCCCGCGATAGTCGTTGCCGAGGGTGCGACCGCGCCTGCCTCCTGCAGCTCGATGACGATCTGCCGATTGAGCTGGTCAGCAAGCTCGTCCGGATAGAAGCGGTAGCGGAAGCAGACGATGTTCAGCTCCACCGGCGCCATCAGCTCGAGCTCGTTCGAGCCCAGGATGCGGCACTCCAGATATCGCGCCAGTTCGCAGCTGCGCTGGATGACCGCCCCGATCGCGTTCATACCATAAACCTTGAGGGTGGCCCAGGTTTTTAGCGCACGAAAGCCGCGCGAGAGATCAGGGCCCAGGTCGCACGGCCATGGCGAGCCGGCAGACATCCCTCGTCGTTCCCGCATCAGGTAGGCGCATGAGGATGCGAATGCCTGCTGCTGCCGTTGGCCGTCGCGCACCAGAATGAAACCGGCGTCGTAGGGAACCTGGGCCCACTTGTGGAAGTCGAAGGCCAGCGAGTCGGCTTGCTCAATGCCTTTGAGCCGAGGTGCCAGCTCCGGGGCCAACATGGCCAGCGCACCGTAAGCGCCGTCCACGTGAAACCAAAGCTGATAGCGAGCGGCCAGCTCGGCCATGCCGGTGAGATCATCGATGGCGCCGGTATCCACGGTTCCCGCGGTGCCAACCACGAGAAACGGGGTGAAGCCTCGAGTGCGATCCGCGCAGATGGCCTGCTCCAGCGCTGCCAGGTCGATTCGCTGCCGGTTGTCCACGGCTATCAACCGCAGCGCCTCGCTTCCCAGCCCGGCGAAATCAAGCGCTCGGCCAATGCTTCCGTGCACGGCCACCGAGGCATAGGCGGTCAGCTTCTGAGCGCAGGAGACGACGCCGCTCCGGCGAACATCGGGGCCCAGACGCGCATCCCGGGCTACCAAGATTGCGAGCAAGTTGGCCATCGACGTTCCGGTGACGAACAGGCCACTTGCCGCGGGGGGGAAGTGGAACAGGGCGCGCATCCAGTGGGTCACCTGGTTTTCGACCTCCAGCGGAATCTGGTCGCGGCCGCCGGCATTGGCGTTCAGCCCCGCGGCCAGCATCTCCGCCAGCATGCCTACCGCGGTCCCGCCGCCCTGTACCCAGCCTAGAAAACCTGGGTGGGCATTGCGCGCGGCGAAGGGCAGAATCGAGGTCATGAACTCCGCGTGGACCTGCACCAGTGGCGTGGGCTGGGCGGGAAGATCTTCCCGAAAGCGCGCGCGAACTTCGTCCGGGATCACTTGCCACACCGGAAATTCGCGCATGGTTTCCATATACCCGAGCATGTCGTCGAGCATCTGGTGGGCTTGCTCGCGTAGGCCGGTCCAATCCTCCGGGTCGAGCGAGGCGCTTGCCGCCGGCGCGAGCGTATGCTGGCCGGCCACGCTTGGGCCGCCCATTCCTTTGCTGGCTTCGTTTTCTCTCAGAGGGATCTCCCTCTGCTGTATGAGCAATTGGAATGCCATCTTGAACAGGGGCTTCTGATCTCGCATCGAGTCATGCGATGCCAAAATGAGAGCTCAAGAGACGAGGGAGAGCTGCCGATACCACGTGTAGGGATGTAAGCAGGTTCTAACTGCGGGGTCCCCTGGGACAACGCAGGGTGGATCTGTCATTCAACAAGCAATCAACCAGCGTGACTAGAACTATGGTTCCCGAACAATTGAATCGTACCGACTCATCTGAAGTTGCCAACCAGTTCTCAGGGCGCGGCAATCTTGCCCTTGCCGAGAACCCCGAAGCCGCATTCGCGCTCCTCTATACAGCGGCCCGGGCTCTTGCCAACCTTTCCCCTGGAGATAACCAGTACCCTGGGGTCAGAGCGACTACCGACAATGGGTTTGGCTTGCTGGCCACCGACGACGACGGCGGGCCCGACGCCGCATCCAAACTCATTCCGGGTCAGACAGACGCAAGCGGCGAAGAGACGTGGCAGAGCCTCCTTGATGACAACCATCCCATCGCTTTGCGGTCGGGCGCGCGAGAACGCCAGTTTAACGACCAGGATAACGAACTGGAGTCGCCCGGTTACAGCAGCAGCATGCGTCGATCGACCTCTCAAGACAGGACAGCGCAGGTCGAGCCGGTGTCCCATCATCCCTCCACTATCCCTGACGCCGACGGCCAACCAGAAACCTCTACCACCGTCTTGCACACGAGCCAGCTAGCTGCTTGGATGAACGCGCACGCACTTACCCGCTCCAGTCACCATTGTGCGATGTATTGTCGCTTGGGTATGGAGGCCGCGGGGCTAAGCACGGAGGATCGTCCTGGCTCGGGTGACGCCGGTGACTATGGCCCCTTCTTGCTCAGGCATGGGGCACAGGTGGTGGCTAAAGATTCGTATACTCCACGAGTCGGGGACACCGTCGTGTTCGACAAAACCGCGCAACACCCATATGGTCACATCGAAATATATGACGGCCAGCGATGGGTGTCCGATTTTATGCAACACAGCTTTTCGCCCTATGGCGATGCGGCCAGTACGCCTCCCTTTACCATTTATCGATTTACCTAAAGCAAGTCTTTGGGCGAAGTTGTTCTTGGATCAGGATGAGATTCATGAGCCTTGGTGCCACGGTGCGTGGACCGGACTGTGCTTTTTGAGAAACCCTTTACCCGGGATCAGTTGCTCAGGAAAGTGCGTAAGCTTCTCGATTCACCGCTGCTGCCTCCTCCCCGCTTCGCCTTCGCTCTAGCTCCATCGCCGCGTCCCCATCGTTGATCTTCGCTACCCTGATTCGTTCCATGGGCGGTTTTCTTCGCGCAACGCTCAATGAGATCTTTTGCGCTGCCGATACAAGGGAAGGAAGGGTCCTGTTCATCGCAGGCCGATCCGCTGCCTTTCGGTCGACTACATCCCGGCAGATGATTTGGTTCGGATGGGGTGGAATAGAAAATGTTTTCGATCATTGGGATCCTGATTGTGTTTGGCTGCGTCATCGGTGGCTTCCTGATGGAGAAGGGCAAACTTGCGGTGCTTGTCCAACCCGCTGAGTTGGTCACCATAGGTGGCGCGGCGATTGGCACGGTGCTGGCGGCCAATCCAATGCATATCCTGAAGAAAATTGCCGCCGGCCTCATGGGCGTAATCAAAGGATCCCCGTTTTCCAAACAGCGGTATGTGGACACCCTCAAGATGATGTTCGACCTGTTTGCAAAATCGCGAAAAGAAGGTGCGATCGCCATCGAAAGCGATGTGGAAGACCCGGAAAAGAGTCCCATATTTTCCCGCTACCCAGTGTTCCTTGGGGATCATCACGCGCGCGACTTCGTGTGTGACACCATGCGCATGGCGATCACCGGAGGAGTGAATCCGTTTGATGTGGACCAGATGATGGATCTTGATATGGAAGTCCATCATCATTCCTCCAATCAGCCAAACCAATCCTTGAGCAGCGTGGCCGATGCCTTGCCCGGGCTGGGCATCGTTGCCGCAGTGCTTGGGGTGGTGGTGACTATGGGTTCGCTCGGTGGACCGCCAGAGGAAATCGGACACAAGGTGGCCGCCGCCCTGGTAGGAACCTTCCTGGGAATTTTGCTCTGCTACGGAGTGTTCGGGCCGCTGGCCGCGAATATGTCGAAGACCGTGGAAGAGGAACACAGCTTTTATGCCGTTCTTCGGGTGGTGATGCTTGCCTTTATCAAGGGTACCGCGCCCATCATGGCGGTTGAAATGGGCCGCCGCGCAATTCCCGGTCATGCTCGCCCCAGCTTCGCCGAAGTCGAGAAGGCATGCAGAGAAAAAGTCGGCGAGGCCGCGGCCGTTCCCGGAGCCGCATAGGTCGATCAAACCATGGCAGACGAACAGCCGATCATTATCAAGAAGAAAGGCAGTCACGGCGGCCACCACGGCGGCGCCTGGAAGGTGGCCTACGCCGACTTTGTCACTGCCATGATGGCACTCTTTATCGTGCTCTGGCTGATGAACAGCAGCAAGCCCGTGCAAGAGGCCGTGGGTGGATACTTTCGCGACCCGAATGGCCTGGCCGAAAAAAAAGGATCCGCGGTAGACAGCGCCGCCGGACAAGCCGCTCCCGTGGTCAAGCAAATAGACATGGCAAAGTTGAAGCAGGAGCTGCTGAAGGCCATGCAACAACTGGCTGATTTCGAGAAGCTCAAGAAACAGATTGAGCTGACCGTCACTCCGGAAGGTTTGAAGATCGAGATGATCGAAGATCCCAACGGAACCTTCTTTGAAAACGGCAAGGCTCAGCCCACTCCAAGCCTGCAGGAACTGCTGAAAGTACTGTCTGTCGAGGTGGGCAAGTTACCCAACCCGGTTTCGATTGAGGGCCACACGGACTCCAAGCCGTTTTCCGATTCTCAGACCTACGGTAATTGGGAGCTATCGACAGACCGCGCAAACGCAGCCAGGCGTCTTATGCAGAACAGCGGTTTACGGCCAGATCAAGTCGTCCAGGTGCGCGGTTACGCCGATCAGAACCTGCGCAAGCCTCTTCAGCCGCAGGATGCTTCGAACCGGAGGGTCACATTGATTATTCAATATGTCAAAACTGAACAGCCGGCCACTTTCACCAGCAATGGCTCCTTACCGCCGGCTAAAACGCTAAATGCTCCTCCCGCACCGACGCCAGCCAACGTACCGGCGACAACGCCCAAGGAAGCAAAACCGGAGAAGTAGCCCGTGAAACGATCAAAATCCAACGATTGCCGACCGACCGTTGTCGTTACCAATAGCCGCGATAAACTCCGTAGTCATCCTGCGTTCCCAGGGTGTTTCAAAGAGGAACAAGAGCCCGACCTGCTGCTTCTCGATATAAGCGACCTGGGCACGCAACTTGAGCACTCCGGTTGCAGGGCGAAGGATGAGTAACCCGGAGCCACCGACGGTGAGGGGATCATCAAACTCGGCACGGATCCCTGCATCGCTGACATCCCGGCATAACCCACGGAAGGGCGCGCCTGTGGTGACGAAATCCACGTGGAAGCCGACCGCCATACGGGGTTCGCGATATACGAATCTGCGGATACCGTGCAAGGCTCTCATTTCCGCGGGTCCCGCGCGAGTGATGCGGAACCAGCATACAAATCTCATCGACCCTTCGTATCTATCGGCGCGGACCCCGCATCTGTTCAAGGAGTCGACGTCAGCTATGAGCTCCGCGCTCAATCGGCCCTCCCTGTCGAGGCAATTCGCAGTCTTCCCGCCGTACCCCCGGCCGTATGGATGGATCGCCACGGTAGTAGCTACGAGTGCGAACAAAAACAGGTGCAGGCAATGACGGCGCAGCCGGTACCCCCGAAGGGGCCGGTAGGCGATGCCGGTTCTGCAAGCGCCTTCGCAACCGCCGGCAACAGGGCCTGCGATCCCGCCAAGTCCGGTGAGAAGATCCTGATCGTCGAAGATGATGTCTCTCTGGGCAAATTTCTCAGTCGTGCGCTCAAGCTCAAGCTCTTTTCTGTTGAAGTCGCGCTCGATGGCGAGGTCGCCTGGGAAACCCTGCAGAACTCCAACTACGACCTGGTGATACTTGACTTGAACCTGCCCAGAATCGACGGAATGGAGCTGCTGAAGCGGCTGCGCCAGATCCAGCCAGGGCTGCGCGTGCTGGTGTTGACGGCGCGGAATCGTACCGAGGACCTGGTATTGGCGCTGGATCAGGGAGCCGACGATTGCCTGATCAAACCATTCTCGTTCCTCGAATTGCTGGCGCGCATCCGCGGTCTACTGCGCCGCGGCCCCTCCCCCGCAACGAGTTCATCAAAGGTTGGCGATTTGCGTATCGACCGGGAACAACGCCGGGTCGTGCGTGGCGAGCGCATCATCGATCTGACACCGCGTGAGTTTGCCATTCTGGAGTGCTTGATGGACAACGCCGGCAAAATCGTATCACGCATGACACTCATGCGCGATGTGTGGAACATTCCCCTCGATCCCACGAACAACATCGTCGACGTGTACATGAAGTACCTACGCGACAAGATCGACATTGAGGGAGAAGTGAAATTGCTCCGCACCGTTCGTGGCGTGGGGTACACCTTAAGAAATGATTAGCCACACCACAACCCGCGAATCGTCGTCCGCATCGGAAATATTTTGCTCGCACCTGGCCCAGGGCATCCATGCCGCCGCTCAGCCACTGGCCGTGCTGCTGGCCAGCTTAAGCAAAGACCAAACAGACCAGATGAACTGCGACGAGCTGCGGGAACTCACTGCAAGCTCAGCGGCGGAGGTGCGGCGGTTGTGTGCGTCGTTCAGCTGCCTGCAGCAGCTGGTCATCACCGAGAGCATCAAGCCTGAAATATCCCCAACCCCGATCCTCCCTCTGCTCGCATACGCGGCTGACGGAGTCAACCTGTTGTTCCAGCAAGACGGTATCGCTCTTAGCTCAGTTGTACCCGATACCTGTCCGCCAGTACTCATCAATCGCGCCCGAACCCTGCAGGCTTTATCCACGGTGCTGCTGGTTGTCCATAGGCTATCCGGTGCCCAGGACATGGTCGAAGTGATTGCCTCTTTGTCCGCCAATGCAGTGCAAATCGTCGTGCAAAATTTGCGTCTGTCCGTTGTCGCAATCGACGCCGAAACGAGGCTCAGTATAGCGGTTGCCGAAGCCAACATGCGGAGCCAGCAAGCCGGCCTTTGTCTGAGCCTGCAGCCATTCACAGTGCGGATCGATCTGCCGATGGCGGCGTTCGCTCACTAGTACTCGAGTCGTGTCGTGGTGAGAACCGTTCGCAGCCGAAAGTAACCTATGAACGCGCCCCCCCTGCCGAAGTCTCGTGTGGACGAGAGCAACACCATCAGCGTGTTGCTCGTCAGTCCCAACAGCAGACTTCGCCTCCAGCTGCGAGAGAAGCTTCGTCAGCCCCGCTGGAATTTGACGGAAGCTGCGAGTGGTGCTGAAGCGCTGGAGTGTCTGCACGAACTTTCCAGCGAAATTCTCCTGCTGGATCCGCTGCTCCCAGACCTTGAGTCGAGCGAGTTCAGCGCCATGGTTCGGGAACAGTTCCCCAGTGTGCAGATTCTCACCGTGAATTCGCATACCGGGCAGCTTGTTCTGGGCACATCATCGCCCACGACGCTTTCCGCTCAGCTGACCGAAGTGCTCTATACCGGTGGAAATGCGCAGGCCAATGCTATTTCGCCGATTCAGTTGCGCCGCGCGCTGGCAGGCAACGACAGCGGAAGTCGTGGCCTTCGCGGTATGGTCGGAGACACAGAACCGATGCAGCGCGTTTATGAGCTGACGAACATGGTTGCTCGCCGCGATACGACGGTGCTGGTGACCGGGGAGAGCGGTACCGGTAAGGATCTCATTGCACAGGCGATCCATCTCATCAGTCCGCGCCAGAAGCAGCCCCTGGTGGTGATTAATTGCGCGGCCATCCCCGAGCCGCTGCTGGAAGCTGAATTATTCGGCTACGTGAAAGGTTCGTTTACCGGCGCTGTGCAATCGCGCATAGGCCGCATCCACGCGGCACACGGGGGAACTCTCTTCCTTGACGAGATTGGCGACATGCCATTGTCTCTGCAGAGCAAGATACTGCGTTTTCTGGAGCAGGGCGAAGTGCAGCGGATAGGCGGCAGCGACAATCTGAAGGTGGATGTTCGCGTCGTGGCTGCTACCAACGCCGACCTCCACGACTTGGTCAAGCGACACCTGTTCCGCGAGGATTTGTATTATCGCCTGGCGATTTTTCCCATCAAGCTGCCGCCTTTGCGCGAGCGTCTGGGAGACGTCGAGAAGCTCGCCGAGGCGTTTCTGGTCAAGTTCTGTCCGGGTGCAACCCTAAGCGCTGGAGCGGTGGAGGCTTTGTGCCGTCATGACTGGCCAGGAAACGTCCGCGAACTGCGAAACGTGGTCGAGCGGGCCAGCATATTTGCCGATGGTGAACGCGAGATCTTGCCCCAGCACATTCTTCTTTAGCTGCAGCCCGTACAACGAATCCTGGCTTTCCCGCCGCGGGACTTCCGCCGCGGTTCGGACCGTCATGGACTGAACATCGCCCAAAACGATGACCCCTGTTTCGGGCCGCAAAATCTAATTGGCCATCGCCGTGCTAATGAATAGGCGGATGCTGCCTAGTTCTCATCTTGAACCAATGAATGCCCTGTTCGCGGATAACCAGGGCGGTCGGCAAGTCCGTGAGCGGGTTGCGAATGACGAATCTGAGATGCAGGCAAGAAGTGCCGTGCTCCTCGCCTCTGCGTTCACCGAATTCATCTCCGCGTCCTCGCGACTGGAGAATTCCTACCGCCAACTGCAAGAAGAGGTGTCCGAGCTTCGTGTGGAGTTGTCGGCGCGGAATGCGGCCCTGAGCACCAGCCTTGCGGAAAACGAACGCATGCGGCTGGATCTGCAGCAGATCGTGGACTCGATGCCTTGCGGGGTATTAGTGCTCGATCGCAAAGGGGAAATATCAATGATCAATCCGGAAAGCGGACGGCTACTGGGGCTTGACGGGGCGCATTTCCCCAAAGGATCGAAAGCGACTTTGCAGCAGATTTCCGCGTGCACTGGCGTCAATCTCGAATCTTCGTATGAAAACGCATCCAGCAACGACACCGGGCTGGAGTTCTGCGTCAACGAGCCTTCAGGGAAACGTTGGCTCGAGGTTCGTAATCGACCCCTCTTCCACCAGTCAGGCCGGGCTGGCAAGCCAAACCGGACGATTTTGATTCTGCGAGACATAACCGCTCAAAGACGCGCCGAACAGGAGCGTGGGGCCGCTCGCGAGGCCATGGCCATGGCCGGGATTACGACCATTCTGGCCCACGAAATTAGAAATCCATTAGCCAGCCTGGAATTGTTTGCCGAATTGATCGAGAACGACGGAGATCGTCGAGAGCAATGGATTTCTAATTTGCGCGTCGGCATACGCACCCTTTCCGGGACGGTGAACAATGTCTTGAGCTTCCATGGTTCCGGCTCACTAAAGCTTGCCCCGGTTTCGTTGTCTGCTGTGATTGTCAACGCGGTTCAGTTCGTTAAGCCTCTCGCACATCAGGCTGCGGTTTCATTAAATTGTTTCGTTGATCGCCGTCAACATCCAGTAAGGGGCAATGAGAGTGCGCTGCAACAGGTAGCTCTCAATTTGATTTCGAATGCGATTCGTCACACGCCGGCTGGCGGCAGCGTCTCTGTTTCGTTGCGGACCGAACTCGGTACCGCAGGGGGCGAGAACCACGTGATCGTCGAATTCTGCGACACTGGATGCGGCATCCGGCCTGACCACATGGAACATATCTTCGAGCCGGGCTTTAGCGGGAGTGGCGATACCTCCGGGCTCGGCCTGGCGGTTTGCGCCCGGATCATGAAGCAGCACGGCGGTCAGATTTGCGTCTCCAACCGAATCCATGGCGGCGCGCGATTCACGCTTTCTCTCCCCCTACTCGAACCAGAAGTCGAATCAGCATGAACAGTATTTCTTTGCCCAGCAGAAACTCCTCCGTGCTCGTGGTTGACGACGAGCCCGGTTTGCGTACTGCGCTCGAGGCCAATTTCCAGCGCCACGGATGGCTTGTAGAAACTGCGACCGGCGTTGGCGACGCCACGCGCGTGTTAGAGCACTCGAGCTTCGATCTGGTAGTGAGTGACATCCGCATGCAGGATGGCGATGGGTTTGAAGTGATGTGCTCTGTGCTCAAGAACTCGCCTGCCACTGCGGTGATTCTGCTAACCGCGTTTGGCAGTGTTCCTGAAGCGGTAGAGTCGATGCGCAGCGGTGCATTTGATTATCTGACCAAACCAATCTCGTTTGAACAGCTGCAGGCCGCGGCCGCTCGCGTCATGCAGCGCGTAAGCGAGAAAATAACCCCTGACAGAGGTTCCAGGAGAAACGCAACGATCGCAGTCGCTGGGGCGGCGGGTATAGTCGGCCGTTCCCCCTTGTTGCTCCAGGCCTTGCAGCGCGCCCGTGCTGCCGCCAGCACCGGCGCCGATGTGCTGATCGAGGCTGAGAGTGGTACTGGCAAAGAGCTGCTGGCGAAGTTCATCCATGAAAGCAGCGACCGGAGCCGCAAAGCTTTCGTCGCGGTCAACTGCGCGGCTCTACCGGAACACCTGCTGGAAAGCGAACTGTTCGGGCACGCCAAAGGCGCCTTCACTGGCGCCAATATGGCCAAAGCCGGGAAGTTCGAACTGGCGGATGGGGGCACACTGCTGCTCGACGAAATTGGTGAAATGCCGCTCAACCTGCAGCCCAAGCTCTTGCGGGTTCTTCAGGAGCGCGAGTTCGAGCGACTTGGTGAGACCCGGTCAATTCGTGTCGACATCCGGGTCATTGCCACCACCAACGCCTCCCTCGGCGGGATGGTGGAACAGGGCCGCTTCCGCAGTGATCTGTACTATCGGTTGAACGTCATTCCTCTTTCCCTCCCCGGCCTTCGCGAGCGCATCGAAGACATTCCGTCCCTCGCCAGGTACTTTGCCGAAAAATTCGCTATGGAAACAGACAGCGCGGTGCCGGTGCTTGAGCCGAGCTTCATTGATAGGTTGCAGGCTCATAGCTGGCCCGGCAACATCCGAGAGCTGGCCAATTTCATGCGCCGTGTGCTCTCCCTTAACCCGGGTGCCAGCATCGACGCAGCATGTTTCTCCAAGGAGTTTCGGCCATTGGGAAATAGCGGGGCCGTTTCGCTCCTCTTGCCGGTTCCGGGAACGCCCATATCCGTACTCGAGAAAATGCATCTCGAGAATACGCTCGCCCTGGCGCACGGCAACCGGACCCACGCCGCTGAGATGTTGGGGATCAGCTTGCGCACGATGCGAAACAGAATCAAGGAATACGGATTACCCCCAAGGAGATACGCATGACAACCGGCCCACCGATGATGTCGATGCTGGAGAGCTACCTGAAGCTGAGCGCTAGCCGCGAACAGGCGATTTCGGCCAACATGGCCAACATCGACACACCCGGTTACCGCACGCATGACATTAACCTCGAGAGCGAGTTCAACAAGGTGATGAGTGGGGCCCTGCGTTCGTCGGAGGACGGCGCCGAGCCCGTGCAACTGACCCCCGTCTTTCACCTGGTTCAAGGTCTGATGGAGCGCCCGGATGGCAATAACGTCAGCCTTGACCACGAGGGGCTCATGCTGGCCAAGACACAATTGCAGTATCAGCTTGCCATCCAGCTGATACAGAATCACTTTCACCAAACACTGAGCGCCATCAACGGAGGAAGTTAGTTATGAATCTCTTCGACTCATTATCGATCAGCGGTTCTGCATTACTGGCTGAAAGGCAACGTTCTGAGGTCATCGCCGCAAACATGGCCAATGCGCAGACCACACACACCGAGGCCGGCGGTCCATATCGGCGCAGGGAAGTCGTCTTTGAGACGCGTGGCGCTTCCTCTTTCCGGCTGGCTCTCGCCAACAACGGCGAGTTTCACGGGCCAACCCCCGGCAGCGTACGAATCTCTGACGTCGTCGACGATCCATCTCCTGCGTTGATGCGTTATGAGCCGGGCCATCCAGACGCTAACAAGGAGGGTTATGTTGCCTATCCGGCCATCAACCCGACCGCGGAGATGGTGGACCTGATGGATTCTGTGCGCGCCTACCAACTGAACGCCTCCGCAGTAGCTGCGACCAAGCAGATGATCCAGCAGGCGATCGGCATCCTTAAGAGCTAGGCAGGAGAGTCAAAAGATGAACAGTGTCGTTCCAGGTCTTGGCAGCATCGGCACTATCAGTCCGCTCCCTAAATTGCCGTCGCTGCAACCGGCGGAGGGGCAGGGTGGGTTCGGTGCAGTCTTATCAAGTGCGCTGCATCATCTGAATCAGCTGAGCGGCGGCGCTGAACAACAGGTTGGTAACTTGCTGAAAGGCGTCGGCGGCGACGTGAGCTCCGTAATGATCGCGGTCGAGAAGGCGGACGTAGCCTTCCAAATGATGATGCAGGTTCGCAATAAGATTGTGAGCGCTTACCAGGACATCGAGAAAATGCAGTTCTAGCAAATCCCCCTCTCAGATTCAGGAACGCGGCGAGCTTAAGGATTTATGGCGGCCAAGAACCAAATAGCGGTTACCAAACAAGCTGCGGGCGCAGGCGCGGCGATGGATCGCGTGAAGCTGTTCTGGGCAGGCCGCAGCGGGCAGCAACGCGTTTATCTTGGTTTGGGTCTCGCCATCACTTTGGGCGTTGCCGCCTTTTTTGTGAAGATGATTTCCACGCCCGAGTACAAGCCACTAATGTCGGGCCTCGAACCAGCCGACGCGCAAGCGGTTACGGCCCAGTTGGCGGCGAAAAAGATACCCTATCTTGTCAGCCCTGACGGCACCTCCATAACTGTCCCGGCGGACCAGGTGGACGCCGCACGGCTCGAAGTGGCCTCCCATGATTCACCCCACAGCGGCCGCATCGGCTTTGAGATCTTCGACAAGGTCTCCTGGGGACAGACTGAGTTCGATGAGAAGGTGAATTATCAGCGGGCGCTCGAAGGCGAACTTGAGCGAACCATTCAAACCATGAGCAATGTCAAAAGCGCTCGGGTGCACCTGGTGATGGCGACCGACTCCGTCTTCATGGACCGGGAGCGCGGTGCAAAGGCTTCGGTCACACTGCGGCTTCGCGGCGGAAGTCTGTCGCGAGCAGAGATTTCGGAAATTTCACGGTTGGTCGCCGGCGCGGTCGATGAGCTGAAGCCGGCGGATGTTGTGATCATTGACGCGGATTCGAATAAGTCGCTTGGGCTAAGTGGTGGCCCCGCTGATCCCGGCGAGGGCATCGACCAGGAATTAACAAGAAGGCTGATCTCGACCCTTGCCCCCGTCGTCGGAGCCGACCGCATGCGCGCATCGGTCAACGTGGAATACGAAACCGGCAGTAGTGAAGAGAGCCAGGAGAAGTACGACCCTGCCGTGAGCGTCACCCTGAATATGCAGCGTTCCGAAGATGTTACAGCTCCGGGCGCGGGCGTTGGTGGAGTGCCTGGAACCTCGAGCAACGTAGCTGCGGCCAAGCCGGTTCCAGCCCCGGCGGCAGGCGCACCCGCAACCGTTCCGCCGTCAACCGTCGCCAAAGAGCCGAGCCAATCATCAAAAACAGAGAGCGCCACCTACGGTGTCAATCGAACGACTCGCCATGTGATTGAACCGGCCGGGAGTATCCGCCGCGTCACCGCCGCAGTGCTGCTCGATGACGCCGTCGAGCGCAAACAGGAAAAGGGCAAGTGGGTCGAGACTCACCACAAGAGGAATTCCGAGGAGCTCAAGACCATTAGCGAACTCGCCCAGGCCGCTATCGGATTCAACAGCGCTCGTGGCGACGTGATCAGCGTCCAGAATCTTAGTTTTGACCGCCCCGTGGCGGCCGAAATTCCCCCCATCACTCTCGCCGATAAGGCCAGGAAGGGAATCAATGACTATTCCTCGATCATTCGTTACGCCGGTCTCTTGGTCCTCTTCCTCCTGGTTTACCTGCTTATGCTCAGGCCCATCCAGAAGCGAGCCCTCGCAGCTCCGAATCCACTGCTGGCCGCAAGTCGAACTACAGCCGTTGGTGAGGCTGAGGCTTTAGTGATAGGTGAAACCGCAGCCAGTCTCGCGCTACGTTCCCAGGTTCTCAGAAAGCAACTTGCCGAGTTTGTTAAGGCCGAACCTGAAAGCAGCACTAACGCCGTCCGTGCGTGGCTGCGGGAAGAGGCTCCATGACGCCGCCGCTCGAAAAGCTTACCATCAGCGGCGCACGAAAGGCGGCAATCCTGTTGACGGTTCTGGGAGAGGATTCTGCCGCAACCGTCTTCCGCAACCTGAACGAGAGTGACTTGCAGCGAGTTGCCGACGAGGTCGCAGGCCTGGGAACAGTGCCGGTGGAATTGTCGCTGCAGGTTTTTGAGGAGTACCAGAGGCTTACCCAGGCGCAGGATTTCATCATCCAAGGCGGACATGACCTGGCCCGGCGTCTCCTGGTCAAGGCTTTCGGGGAAGACGATGCCGAGGGCGTCATGCAGCGGCTGTCCAAGGCCCGCGAATTCAATCCCCTGGAGTCGTTACAGCGGGCCGATCCTCAGAAACTCGCAAGATTTCTCGAAGCCGAACATCCTCAGACCATCGCACTTATCCTTGGACAACTTGGCGATCGACAGGCATCGGCACTGCTCATGAGCCTTCCCAACGATATTCGAGCCGAAGCAGTGAAGAGACTGGCGAACCTACGGCGCTTTTCGCCCGAAATGGCCGCGAAAGTTTCCACCGTACTCGCTCAACGACTGAAGGCGGTCGGAGAGCAGGGCAAGCGAGCCTATTCAGGCTTCCAGAGCGTGGCTGACATCATGAACTGTATCGATTCGACCGTAGCGCAGGAGATTCTCGTAGATATTGAAAACGAGGAACCGACGCTGGCCATCAGCATTCGCGATCTGATGTTCACTTTTGACGATTTTATTCAGGTGGGCGAGTCGCAAGTTCGTGAGCTTACGGGAGCGATTGACAAGAGAGTTTTGGCGACCGCGCTCAAGGGAACCAACGAAGAATTAAAAAACCACTTTTTTCGCACGATGTCGTCAAGGGCCATCGAAATGCTCAAGGAAGATATCGAGTCCCTTGGGCCTGTGCGTAATAAAGACGTACTGAAAGCGCAGTCTGAAATTGTTGCGATTGCCCGACAGCTTGAGACCGAGGGCAAGATTGTACTGAAGGGCGAGGCAAATGATGAGTATGTCGTCTGATGCATTAGGTAAGCAGGAATTCTTGGTTCCGGTTAAATCGTTCTCATACCGGGATATGGGTGCTCCTGCGCCCTTTCAGGTGAGCGAACTAAGGCAGGCTGGCGCAGAACAGGAACGTGAGCCGTCTGTCGCGGCAGGCGCGTCGGAAAAGGAAGTGAAGGCGCTGCTGAATGTTGCCCGGCTTGAGGCCGTGGCCGAGACCGAGGCGCGTCTCAAGATGGAATATGAAGCGAGGTCAGCGGCGGAGTTGGATAAGATCCGGCAGGCGCTCGAACTTTTTCAGGTGGAACGGAGGGATTATTTTTCCCGCGTTGAGTCCGATGTGGTTCAACTCGCCCTGGCCATCTCGGCCAAGATCCTGCATCGCGAGGCCCAGGTTGACCCTATGTTGGTCGCGGCCTTAGTGCGTGTGGCGATCGATAAGTTGCATGATGGCTCGAGCGTATCCGTTCGCGTTTCGCCGGCAGAAGCAGGGAAGTGGCGCGCGTTTCTGGCCAATCCTCTCAACGGTTCGACCATTGAAATCGTAGAGGATGCTCATCTAGGCGCCGCGGATTGCATTCTCGAAACAGAACTGGGATCGGCAAACTTCAGCATCGAAGCCCAGATGAAAGAAGTTGAGCAGGGATTCTTCGATCTGCTGGCGCAGAGGCCTGTGATCAAGTGAGTCCTTTGCGGCTACTTGCTCCCTATTTCGACCGCCTGGATCGAGGGTCGACCCTTCGTTGG
>Ga0302324_100009458_pt1 | contig 20375 bp, 15 predicted proteins | sample Palsa_T0_1_FD_201949 | JGI IMG/M metagenome (GOLD analysis project Ga0302324, IMG submission 201949) | Peat permafrost microbial communities from Stordalen Mire near Abisko, Sweden - Palsa_T0_1 | ecosystem: Environmental > Terrestrial > Soil > Palsa > Peat permafrost | place: Sweden: Abisko...
GCGTCGCTCCAACTCCAGCAACGTCTTCGGATAATCCTCGTCCATGGCCAAAAACACTATATCTTGGGGTAGGTGGCGTCAAGTAAATACCCCTATTCGGTATTAAGCCGGGGTCTCCACAGTTCGATGCTGCTCTGAGAGCTTGGCATGACGCTTCGTCTTCCGACTAATTTCTTCGTCTACTTGCGATGCGAATAATGCAACTTTGGCGTTCTTCTCTGCCTCTGTCAAGCCCTCGGCGCTCATATGGCCCTCAATAATTCTAGCTATTTTTTGCAGCGCCTGCTTCTTTGACGGTTTTCTCGTGGCCTTTCCAGAACGGGTATCCTGAATTCCCGGTCTAGCTACACTCGCCATAATTCGCACCCCGCTGTCAGATTATCACGGAAAAGCGCAACTTTTCAAAGCGCTTCATTTTGTGCTATTTGCCTGTAGCCATGCCGGATAATTGTGGCGGACGAAATCGCTTAGACAAGCGCAGCTTGTCTAAATTCTGCTAAGAATATCGTTGCCCGAAATGAGAACATGGGTCGCCGCCGCGGGACGGTCAGAAAGCGAATGGGAGTGTGAAAGCTATTCCCAGCCCCCGGAACCCACGAAGCCGGCCCAGTACCACGGGTGCGTGCTCTTGCCGGCGGCGCGGCGCTCAAGGAGCATCTTTCGCGTCGAATTCCACACCGCATCCGCAGTGGTAGCCTGCAGGCCGAGGCGCTGCGCATAGAGCTCATGCATGAAATGGCGGGTAATGTCGTCGTCCACCGGCCACAGCGCCATCACCACGCTGCGCGCTCCGGCCACGCGGAAGGCGCGCTGCAGGCCGAGCACGCCCTCACCGTCGCGCATCTGTCCGTTGCCGGTATTGCATGCCGACAGCACGGCCCAATCCACCCCGTTGAGGTCAAGCGAGGCGATCTGCTGCGCGGTAAGGATCGATGTCTCGCTGCCGCCGTTGGCGCCGGCAAAGACCAGGCCGGCATGGAGCAGGGGATTGTCGTCGCCGCAGCGGCGATCGAGCAGAAATGCATGCGTTGCCACGTGCAGCACGCGGTTGTGCGGCGCCTCCTCAAGGAAGCGGGAGCGCGTGGCGTCCGCGCCTGTGACCAGCGCCGAAGGCTCGGTGCGATTCCAGCGCCGCCAGGTCGAGCCGATGTCGCTGACCTCCTCGGCTGTGCCCGGCAGCGGATGGAAATTGAAGTCGCTGAACTCGTCGCATGTGGAGCCGCCCTCGCGCAGCGCTGCGGGCACCAGGTTGTTGCCGGCCGGCCCAAACTGGGGGCTGCCGATGGCCAGCAGTCCGGCCTTCTTGGGCGCGGTGCCGGAGGGGACCAGGTCGCGCTCACTCGAGAGCAGATGGATCACGGGGCCGTGCTCGACCAGGTATCCGGAGCCGTCAGGCAGGCCGCTGAACGGGAATAGATTGAGGCTGCCGTCGGGCACCACCAGCGCCATCTTTGCGCCCTTCATCTCCGCCCGGAGCGGATCCCAGACCAGCTTGCGCAGTTGATCGCCGGCCTGGCGGTACGTACGCTCGTTGCGCGTTGAGCCCAGTCCGCCGGAGTGGGCCTCGGCATCTGCAGTGGCCCGCAGATGCTTGACCAACTCATCGATGGACGCGGCTGCGCCAAGGTCAAAGACGCGGATGCGGTCTGAGTCAGGATGCAGCACAAAAGCCAGGTAAGCGGGCGTGTTGGTGCGCGCAGGGTCGACAGCCTCGACGGCGCGGCGCAGGAAATAGACATACGAGATGAGCACCGAGTGCGCAGGCAGGTTGCGCCGCAGATCCTCCAGGCTCACCGCGCTGACGCGGTCGTCATTGCGAATGGCGGCGCTGCGCTCGGCCAGCGTGCGCTCGATTTTTTCCATGCGGTTGGTAGCGTCGAGAACGGCGTCGGTACCGTGGCCGCCCGCCGGAGCCGCCTGCTCCACGGCCAGCAAATCGGCGCGGGCCTTGGCCAGGTCCTTCAGCATCTGTGCGATTTCCGGGTCGTTGGCGGCGTTAAGATTCTTCTGCCGGTGGGCCATCTCGTCGGCCACCAGGGCGCGGGAGCGGATCATCTCCTGGTAGATGTCCACGGAGGGCAGGTCGGGATGGCGGGTGAGCACGGAGAGCGCGGTGTCAAGCCCGTGAGGCCGCTGGCGGTCATAGGCCAGCGCCTGCCGTTCCGGGAGCGTGCGGGCCTGCAGCACAAAGGTCTCCCGGCCCATGCGCGCGGCTAGCAGGCCCTCCTCCACGGCGCGTTGCAGATTGCCGCCCGAGGCTAGCGAGCGGGCGAAATCGGCACGGGCGTGGGCGTTGTCGTCGGCCGTGGCGTACTTGTTGCCAAGCGCGATTTCATAGGTCTTCCATGCCAGCGGGAACTGCCCGGTGCGGTTATAAATGCTGGCCAGGTTGGTAGTGGAGCTGAGCACGTTGGGGCTGTCTGCGCCATAGGCGCGCCCCAGGATATCGATGGCGCGGTTCAGATGGGAGATGGCATTGGGAAAATCCTGAATGCGGATGTAGTGCGATGCCGCATTGTTTTCCATGATGCCGATGTGCGGGTCGTCCGGGCGCGCTTTGATGGCCACCACCAGCGCCTCTTCAATGGCTTTCCCGGCAGCGGGTTCGTCGTTCATGCGCCGTTTGAGGTCGGAGTAGTTAGACAGCGTGGCCGCCAGGTCCCAGTCGTGATCGGGACCCGGCTTGCGCTCCTGTGCGATGGCTGTCAGGTCGGCGCGCTCGGCGCAGGGGTAGTCGGCCATGGCATCGCAAACGTAGGCCAGCTCGTCCGCGGAGTTGATCCCCTCTTCCGAATCCGGAAACTCCTTTTGAGCGATCTCAAAGCCGCGCTCGGCAAACGGCCGCGCTTCGGCTCCGCGGCTAAGCGCGACATAAGTTTCCGAGAGGTTGCCGAGGGCGGTGACGAAGGGCTTGCTGCGCGGTCCAGCTGCGGCTTGAGCCACGTCCACTTCGCGATGAGCCAGGGCCAGCGTCTCGTCGGTGGCCTCTCCGGCGTCCAGTTCGGCGCTGATCAGCTTATCCAGCGCATCGGCTACTTCCACCGTATTGCCGGGGTGCGCTGCTTCAGTTGAGCGCAGGACCTCGTGCGCCTCGGCGATTTTTTGGGACGCGGCCTTGTCGCCGGCCGCCGGCTGCTGAACGGGGCGCGCCAGGCAAGGCAGGGAGAGAGCAAGGAAGCAGGCAGTCAGGCGAATCATGGCGTGGAGGGGAAATCCTTTCCACCGGTCGATCTTACGGAACGCTTGCGGTGCTGTGAGCAATGAGTTGTTTTACCTGGAGGTCCTGGGCGCGTGCGCGTGCTTCAAGGTCCCCACGCAAGGCGATGGTTTGCGCCAGGTAGCGATGCGCCTGAGCCGGGCCGTTGTTCAAGAGGGAAAGCTGAGCCAGATAGTACAGCGCGGCCTCCTGTTGTGGCGAGTCGCCGGCATTGGCAATGGTGCGAAGCGTCTGGGCAGCGGCGGTGCGCTGGCCAAGATGCAGCCGGCACACGCCGGCATAAAAGCTGGCCGCGCCGGCTTCGCGGGCGTCGCCGGCAACCTGAGTGAGGGCGTCGAGCGCAGCGCGGCAGTTGCCGTGGGAGTAGGCTTTCATGCCCGCATCGAAGCTGGCATCCGCGCTGTCTCCGCGCAGGCTGGTGGCGACGAAGGCCGGCAGGGCCAGGTCGGCAAGCTGCGAAGCGCCGGCGGCGGCCTGCGCTCGCTTTGCCGGGGCGGACGGCGTTTGCGCAGGGGCAAGCTGCGTGGTGTGAGCAAGATGCGGCTGCGCGGGGCCAGGCACAACGGCGCGCCAGGTGAACACGCTCACCACCAGCAGGGCTGCCACGGCTCCCAGCGCAGCCAGGCGCGAGGGCCATGCAAGCGGTGAGCTGGGCCGGGCGGCGGGTAACTCCAGCGGATGGAGGCGCAACTGCTGCTCGGCGGCAAGCAGAGCCTGAACGTCACCAAGGCAATCGGCGCACTCGAAGTAGTGCTCTTCAAACCGCTCGGCTTCAAACTCAGACAAGATCTCCTCGACGTAAGGCAACGCGTACTCTTCGGCAAATGTTCCAGTGCAGGTCGTCATGGTTTTTATGTCCCGCAATGGAGTGGAACGGCGGCCGGTTTTGTGACAGGCTGGCGTCATCCAAACAAAATCTGTCGTCCTGAGCGGAGTTTGGCCGTCTTTTTGGCCAAACGGAGTCGAAGGACCTGCGTTTCGGGCCGGATTTACAATCCTCCCCGCGGTGAATTGTTCAATGGTCCGCAAGCCGCTGGCTTGAGGCGCGCACCACGAGCCGCGGCGCGAAAACGATAGCCTGTGGCTTCAGGGGCTTCTTGCTCGCGGCCAGGCTCAACGCCAGCGCCGCGGATTGCTCGCCGATCTGCTGGCTGTCCTGATCGATCGTGGTCAGCGGGATACGCAGGAAATCGGAATAGGAGAGATTTCCGCATCCCACCACGGCGATGTCTTCCGGAATGCGCAGGCCGGCATCGAGAATGGCGCGCATGGCGCCCATGGCGATGGGATCGTTGAAGCAGAAGATGCCGTCGGGCCGGTCCTTTGAGGTCAGCAGATCCTTGGCAATGGCGTAGCCGCCGGGCATTCCGTGGTGATCCCCCGAGTCGCCGATGGAGACAATGGCGGAGGGCGCGCGCTGGTGCGCGGCCAGAGCCTTGCGGAAGCCGTTCAGCCGCCCGATGGCGGTGCTGACCTGTGGCCCGCCAATGTGCGCGATGCGCCGGCAGCCCTGCTCGATGAGGTGCGTGGTGGCGAGCACGCCGGCGGCCTCGTCGTCCACGCCCACAAAGTTGGCATTGAGGGCGCGAAAGCGGCGATCGAGCAGCACGTAAGGAACCTTTTGCTCCTCGATGCGGTGGAAACTCTCTACCTCGCGCTGCGCCGAGGCAATCAGCAGCACGTCCACGCGGCGCGCGAGCAACTGCTCGATCTCTTCCCGTTCGAGCTCCGGATCTTCCTCCGACGAAGAGATGAGCAGACCGTAATGACGCTTGCGCAATGTAGCGGAAACGGCCGCCGCAATCTGCGCAAAGAAGGGATGCAGCAGGTCTGGAACGACCAGGCCGACCGTGCTCGTGCGGCCTGTCGAAAGAGAGCGCGCTGCAAGATTAGGCTGATATTTCAGCTCCTTCATCCGCTTGAGCACGCGGGCGCGCGTCTCGTCGCCAATGTCGGGATGATTGCGCAGCACCTTGGAGACGGTGACCACGGAAATGCCCAGTTCGCGGGCAATGTCTTTCATCCGCACCGGCATGGCGAGGCTCTCCCTTCACCGCAAAACGGTGGCCAATCAGGGACTATAGTACCACCGCATTCGTCAGCCATTGAGTAACACTCGCTAACCCGCTGACTTGCTAATCCGCGCAGCGGCGCCAACTCGCTGCCTTTCTTCCGATATCCTGTCAAAGTCTCCTGGTCCCTCCATCGTTTTGTATGCAACTCAAGGTGGTTTGACACCCTGCGGCGCGCGCAATTACGTTTATCCCGCAGGAGTTACCGCTTACTGAGCGGGCATTGAGGATATTCATGACCGAAGCCGTCCGCAACCCGGAAGTTGAAAAAGGGGTTGACCCATCATGCGTGCCGAAGCGGCGGCTCTATACAGGCGCGGAGATGCCGGGCATCGGCCTGGGGACGTTCGGCTCCGACCACGTCACCGCGGACGAAGTTGCGCAGGCGGTGAAAGGAGCGGCGGCGATGGGCTACCGTCACTTCGATTGCGCGTCGGTCTATGGCAACGAGAAGCAGGTCGGCGTGGCGCTTGCAGAGATCGTGCGCGGCGGATTGAAACGCGAGGAACTCTGGATTACTTCGAAGCTATGGAACGATAAGCATAGTGAGAACGATGTAATCTCTTCGTGCGTGCAATCGTTGGCCGACTTACAGCTCGACTATCTCGACATGTATCTCGTGCACTGGCCTTTTCCTAACTTCCATCCGCCGGGCTGCGCTGTGTCTTACCGTGCTGCCGGTGCTGAAGCTTATATTCACGATCATTACATGGCGGCATGGAGAAGGATGGAAGAGTTGGTTGATCGGGGATTAGTTCGCCATATAGGAACCTCGAACATGACCATCCCCAAGCTGAAGCTGGTGCTGCGCGATGCGCGCATCAAGCCGGCTGTGAATGAAATGGAGCTGCATCCGCACTTCCAGCAGCCGGAGTTGTTCGCGAATGTGCGCGAACAGGGAATCGAGCCAATAGGCTACTCGCCGCTGGGGTCGCCGGGTCGGCCGGACCGCGACCGCACGCCGGAAGATACCGCCCCCACGGAAGACCCCGTTGTTCAAGGTATTGCGGAGCGGCTGGGCACATCGCCCGCGGCCGTCTGCATCCGCTGGGCGGTGACGCGCGGGCAGACGCCGATTCCTTTTTCGATCAATCCACGAAACTATCTCAGCAATCTGCGCGCGGCGGCCGCGGAGCCGCTGGGCGCGGAAGACATGCGGGCCATCGCCGCCATCGATCGCAACTGCCGGCTCATCAAGGGCCAGGTATTTCTATGGAAGGATGGGCAATCGTGGGAAGATCTGTGGGATGTGACCGGGGAGATTACGCCGCCGTGACCGCCGCGCGCCCCGATCTAACCTATAAGTTGAATAAGTGGAGTTATGAGTCATGAGCAAGACGATGCAAGCGGCATACCTGCCCGGCAACAGCACTGTAGAGATGCGCGATGTGCCAGCGCCCACGCCGGCGCACGGTGAAGTGCTGCTGCGCGTGATGGCTTCAACCATCTGCGGATCGGACATTCGCTGCATCTATCACGAGCACCTTGGCAAAGGGCCGGAGGGTTACCAGGGAGTTATCGCCGGGCATGAACCTTGCGGCCAGATTGTAGAGACGGGGCCGGGCTGCCGAAGATTCAAGACCGGCGATCGCGTGATTGTTTATCACATCTCCGGCTGCGGCGTGTGCAACGACTGCCGGCGCGGATTCATGATCTCATGCACCAGCGGCAGATATCGCCGCGCTTATGGATGGCAGCGCGATGGCGGCATGGCGGGCTACATGATTGCCGAAGAGAAAGACCTGATTGCGCTGCCCGATCAGCTGACCTACGCCGATGGCGCGCAGGTGGCGTGCGGCTTTGGCACCGTCTACGAGGGCCTGGAGAAGATCGGCATCAGCGGCAACGACGCGGTGCTGATCACGGGCCTTGGTCCGGTGGGGCTGGCCGCGGGCGCGCTCTGCCGCAAGCTCGGAGCGAACCTGATCGTCGGCATCGATATCTCCACGGAGCGGATGGAGTTGGCGCGGAGCCTCGGCCTTTGCGATGTGGTGCTGCGGTCGGCGCCGGACAACGTGAGCGCGGTGCGGGACCTGACCGGCGGCCATGGTGTGGAGAAAGCTGTGGACTGCTCGGCCAATGCGGAGGCGCGCGCCGTCGCCATTCGCGCCACGCGCAAGTGGGGCAGGATGGCGATGATCGGCGAGGGCGGAACGGTCACGTTCAATCCATCGCCCGACCTCATTCACGATCAGAAATCGATCTACGGCTCGTGGGTCACTTCAACGTGGCGCATGGAAGAGCTTGTGGAGCGGCTGGTGCGCTGGAATCTGCACCCGGAAGACATTATCACTCACCGTTTCACGCTGGAACAGGCAGGCGAGGCTTACGCGCTGATGGCAGCGGGCAAGTGCGGCAAGGTTGCGGTGTGTCCCCATGGAGAGTGACGCGATGAATGCACAGCACGAAGCGGCCGGCGGCTCGTGGGCCGAGGTCTTCCGCAGGAAGCTGCCGCTGTTCGGGCACCGGAACTGGATCGTCGTGGCCGATGCGGCTTATCCGGCGCAGACTGCGGCCGGCATTACTACGATCGCGGCCGATGCCGATCAATTGGACGTGGTGCGGGAAGTGTTGTCGGGGCTGGCCGCGGCGAGCAATGTGAGGCCGAAGGTCTACACCGATCGCGAGCTGGCATTTGTGAAAGAGCAGGATGCTGCCGGCATGGACGCGTATCGCCGGAATCTCCAGCAGCTTTTGCGCGGACTCGATGTGCAATCCATTCCGCACGAGGAGATCATCGGCAGGCTCGATCGCGTCGCGGCCACATTTGAAGTGCTGATCGTCAAGACGCGGCTCACAATTCCTTACACTTCAGTATTTATCGAGTTGGATTGTGCATATTGGAGCGCGGAAGCTGAGGGGCGCCTGCGCGGAGCAATCAAATAGCAGGCGGCGGAAGGTTGGCCGCGTTTGTTGTGTTATTCGCGCAGAGAAATCCCACAGGGGCTGAAGCCCAGTGCTGGTTTTGGCGTCATGGCGGCACGACTGAAGTCGTGCCCTGTTACAAGGCATGCCGGCGGGGCGCGAAAAGGGGCGCGTTTCCGCGCCCCTTTCTGCCTCGCGGCTCAGCCCTTTCAGGAGGGCAGTACCAGCAGCCCGGCATCCAGCAGCTTCTCAGTCAACCGGTCGATCGCATGCGGGAGCCTGGAGCAAACAGAGCGCGTGCTCATTCCCAGCAGGGTTGACACCTCGGCATGTGTATACTCCTGGAGCACGATCCGGCTCAGGAGCTGACGGTCCAGCGAATTAAGCTGGTCCAGGCATTTTTCCATGTCGAGAACGAAAATGACCACGTCTTCAAAGGTGCGAACGGGCCGGCTTGAAGCCCATCCGCGTGAAACCGGATCGTCGAAGATCGACGGCGACCGGCCCACCTGCATCGATGCGTAAAGATACCGCCGCAGCATCTTCTCTGTGTGCCTGCGGTAGAAGCCGAGGCTCACGATCGGCGCGGCTGGCGCAGGCTTGACGGGCTTGATCGTGTCCTGCGTTCCCGCTTTCCAGGCCCCCTCGCCAGGCTCCCAGGCTGGCTGTGGCTGGGTTGATCCCCATATCGTCGGCAGTTGCAGGGCTGCGCTCATTGCGCACCTCCCGCGTCCGCAACCGCCCAGACTCTGATCAGGGTCTTGCGGCCTGGGCGCCCTCTTCGCCTCCGGCTCTCAGGCGGAGGAAAATCCCTCAGTCTCGTCTCACATCCTTTGCAGTAAATGCTCACCGTGGTCTGAGGGCGGTACCAAAGACATCCGCATCCCTCGCAAATTTTCAAGTGCACGCGCAATTCCATGACGAAATCTCCATAAGAGCGACTTCTCCCGACGATTTTGCTTTGACATCGTTCTTCCTCGGGGTGAAGAAAACCCGGCACGGCGACTCAGGGTTCTCATGCCCTGATGGGGGATTGCCGTCCGCGTTCTCTCGTTAGTTGTCATGCTCATAGCGCGCAGATCCTGGAATTCCCGCACTCGCTCACCCAGTGCGCCTCTGCGGGCGCGTCAGGGTCTGGATGGAATCGGCGGCAGGGATAACCCTGCTGAATGTTCATTGCCCGGCCGGGGAGACAATGATCCGTCTCGTGAAGCCGTGCGGCAATGAATCGTATCGCCTGAGAAATCCACAAGCCAGTGCGAGATTAAGTAAAGCCAATCTACGGATATGTATCTCTTGAGTCAATCTATAGCTGTCCTTTTGCGCTTATGCGCTTTCCAAGCAGATAGCCGACGCGGAAAATGAGAGTCATTCCGCACGGATAGCTTTGCCAGAAGAAATGGGGCCAATTCGTCCGCCATTGCCGGTGGCGAATTTTCCACAGATGAATTTTATCCAGATGCACGAGCGTCTCCGCCTGGAACTGCTGCGCCGGGTACAGCGGGGCACCCTCAGCGTCTCTCTGCTTGCACGCCAAGCGGGGCTGGGGCAGCCGCATCTCTCCAACTTTTTGCACAGCCATCGACAGCTATCGCTCCAGGCGATGGACCGCATCCTGGCCTCGCAGCGGATGACGGCTGCCGACCTGCTGCCGGCCGATCGCCAGGCCGCGGGGCGCGCCTCCGGTGAATTGCTCAGTGCCGTACCGATCGTGTCGCACGCCACCGCTCTGTTCGAGCCGTTTGTCCGGCCATCGGCGGTGCAATCCATGCTTGAGCTGCCGGTGGGCGCACTGGAGACAGTACGCGAGCGGGTTGCCACTTCGCGGCGTGCGTGGCAGCGCTTCGTAGCGGTGCGCATCCAGGCGGCGGACGCGGAGCCGATGGCGCCGCTGGTGATGGCGGATGCGATCGTGGTGCTCGACCGGCATTACAACTCGCTGCAGCCCTACCGGCCCGGCGTGCCGAGCCTGTATGCGGTGCGGCATGGCGCTCATCTAACGCTGCGCTTTGCGGAGTTTCTGCTCACCAGGCTGGTGCTGCGCCCCATCGACATCCGCAGCCCTGTGGAACTGATCGAGCTCGAGCCAGGCGAGTCCGCCGCCGACCGGATCGCCGGGCGGGCGGCGTTGATCCTCAATGAGCTGTGAACCCAGTCAAAGCATGGCTTGATGTACAAGCTGCAGAGAAACCCGCGGGCCGGAGGATTTAGAAAAGGGCACGCCTTCGGCCTTGCCGCCAATGCCGATCAAGCCGAGCTCTGAGAGGGCACGACTTCAGTCGTGCCGCATGAGCCGCAAAATCAGCACAGGGCTTTAGCCCCTGAGGGGAGTTTCTCTTCCCGCCGAGGCAACGGCTCCTGCCGATAGAGCGCGGCGGTGTGACGGACGGTGACCACCATCGCCATGGCGAACATGGCGGCCGCTGCGATGACGCCTCCAACATCGAAGAGCAGCCAGCGGTGTCCGAAAAGCCGGGCGTACGGGCTGTGCAGCAGCGCCAAGTTGCCCGCCATAAGCAGCAGGCGAATCTCCGTAGGCCCGAAGATGCCCAGTGAAAGTTGAAACCGCGCCAGGGCATGGGTGGCGAGGTAGCTCTCGCTCGACAGCACCAGGAACGCGACCAGCATGGCCGCGGCTGTCTGCCAATGCAGATATCCGGAGCACGCGAGGCCGGCCATCAGCGCCACCGAGCCGAAGATGTCCACCATGTGATCGACGTAGAAGCCGTAGCGGGGCCGCTCGCAGCGGCGCACGCGCGCCAGTGTGCCGTCGAGGCTGTCGCCAAGCCAGTTCAGAGCCAGGCAAACGATGACCAGCAGCAGCAGACGCGGGTTGGTGCGCGACCACGCATAGCAGGCGCCGGCCGCCACCTGCGCGGTGAGGCCGAGCAGCGTGAGCTGATCGGAGCTGAGCCAGGCCGGCGCGCGGGAGGCAAGCCACAGCAGGGCGCGGCGCTCAAGGGGCGCGGTGAGCGCGTGGTTGATGCGGCGGGCGGATGCGGGCGGCACGTCGAGATTCGTTACGGCGGATTGGGTGCTCATCGAGAGATCCTTTCGTGTACTTCATTTGCGTAGTGCGTTGCGGGCCGAGCGCAGGGTGAACTCGAGCGAGTCGCGTGGGACGCTCTCGACGAAGGGGCGCACGGCCCACGCCAGGCCCGGCGGAATGGACCGCGTGAGCGAGACCGATTCGATCTGCATGTAGAGGCCGCCGTCGCGCTCCTCGCAGCTCCAGTAGGTGTTGAGACGCCACAGAAAGCCGTGCTCCTCCGTGGCGCTGAGGGCGCGCTCTGAGCGGGCGCCGGGCGAGTCGATCTCGGCAATCCGGGTGCTGCGCGAGGCGACCCATCCGTGATGCGCGTCGAGCCGGCCAAAGGCGATGTCGTAGGTGGTGTCGAGCACCACGGTGATGGCGTGGCGCTGGAGGACGCGCAGCGTGGCCTGGATGCGGCCGTCGCGCTGGCCGAGCACCTTTGCCCGCTCCACCTGTGGGGCAAAATGGCGCGGGTAGGCGTCGATGTCGCGGAGCAGGCGCTCGAAGTCCGCGGCGGTGGCGCCGGGGGCAAACGCGGCGCCGCGCCAGTGGTGGAGCATGGCGCCCGGCGGCCCGGCAGCCTGAACCTGCTCGACGATGAGGTCTCCCCGGCGCAGGCGCGCGTCGTCCGCGGCCGATTGAGCCAAGAAAGTCTGCGCCGAGCGATGCTGCTGCGCGAGGCGAGATTCCACCTGGCCGATATAGGTGTCGAAACAGGCACTGGCCTGCGGAGGCGGACCGGCGGCCAGGCGGCCCGGCACAGCCACGAAGCCTGTGAAAAGGAGAAGCGAGGCGGTTGAACGTGGTTGAAGTCGGCGCGTCATGAGTTGGACTTTGCTCCTGCCACGGCTAAAACGCAATGCATAGGACATCATTGGTGGAAGATTGTTTCTCACCGTGCAAGCCGTTCTGAAGATTGAACTTGCGCGGGAATGTCCATCGAAGACGCAAAATCGCGCAGGCCTCAGATTGCAAAGAATCTCGCCAATGGAGAAAATCCCGCCAATGGGAGGCACTGTAACAGGGCACGACTTCACAGTTTGCAGAAAAACTCTTTGAACGCAGGCTTTGTAACAGGGCACGACTTTAGTCGTGCCGCCAAAGCCAACTAACTCGTCGTCGGGCTTTAGCCCCTGCGGAATCTCTGCCTCGATTCTTCCTTCAATTCGGCCTTTTTCCGCAGTCCGTAAAACCCGATCCTGACCTGGCTGGCTCTTGCGGCACGAGCCCGCCCTTACCCGCTACACTTGCCATGGAACAATGACCCAGCAACGACCAGTCCGGCGCTACCGCTTCGGAGCTTTTGAGGCGGACGGCGCCACCGGGGAACTGCGCCGGCTAGGCGTGCGCATCAAGCTCAATGCGCAGCCGTTCCAGGTGCTGCTGATGCTGCTGAGCCGGCCCGGCGAGCTGCTGACCCGCGAGGAAATCTCCCGCGAGCTTTGGCCGGAAGGAACGTTCGTCGACTTCGACCACGGCGTCAACTCGGCGGTCAACCGCATCCGCGAGGCGCTGGGCGACACGGCCGGCAGTCCGCGCTTTGTGGAGACGCTGGCGCGGCGCGGCTACCGGTTTGTGGCGCCGGTCGAGCGTATTGGGGAGCGGATCGGGGAGCGGATCGCTCTGGAAAACGACGCCGCCGGGCCCGAATGTGCGCCCGAACCGAAGCGGCCGGAGCTTCTGCCGGCGAGCCCTCCGGAACCCATATCTGACCATGCAATTGCGCCCGGACCGACGCCGCGGGAACCCGCGACAGCCCTGCAAGGCGAGTCCGCATTTCGCATCGGCGGCCTCTTCCTGGCCACGCCGGACGAGCTGCCCACCGCCTCGCCCCGCGTGGTGCAGACGCTGTTTGTCCTTTTCCAGCTGATGTACGTGGGATTCTATGTCGGCGCGCTGGCAAATCTGGGCGAGATCGAAGACCTGCTGTCTCCGCTGCCGCGAGCCAGCCTGACCATGATCGTGCTGATTGTGACCGCTGCCATCCTGATCCCGGTGCGCGCCTTTGTGCTGTCGGCGGTGCTGTTTCACGCGCCCGGGGCGCGGCAGAAATTCCTGCGCCTGTGGCCGTTTCTGCTGGTGTTCGATGTGCTCTGGGCCCTGTCGCCGTTTTTGCTGCTGCACCACATCAACTTCGGCCTGGCGCTGGCCTGCACCGTGCTGCTGGTCTATGCGCCCTTTGCGCAGCGGTCGCTGGTGTTGATGGGCGCGGGCGGCGCGGCGCGGGAGGTTTCGGCCATCACGCGCTGACTGCCCGGCAAATCATCGCGCCGGACGGCGCCTACTTCTTGAAGATCGGCCCCAGCGACCCGGCATTATCGCCCAGCTGCGGATCAACCCGGAAATCCCACACCGACTGGTTGATATCGGACGGCGACAGGATCTCCACCAGCGCATATTCGCCGATCAGCAGCGTCTTCTCAGGCTGGATGCGCAGCCAGTGCTTGCCCGGCAGCACCTCCACCTTGGCGGGAATCACGTCTTCGTCCTGCGTGACCGTGCCGGTGAGGCTGACGTGGACGGCGCCAACGATGCGCAGCGCCTTGCGCTCGTCCGCCTTCACAATCACAAAGCCAGACGCCGCCGAGTGCGCCCCATGCTTGCGGTTGGTCGCCTCTTTGGTGCCTCCGGTCTGCACCGTCATGGCGTGCGACAGCACTTTTTCCGCGTCGTCGCGCGCGCCCAGCGAAAGATAGATGGCCGGGTCGTTCACGTGCAGGTGCACTTTGGCGTGCGCCCCGTCGAGCTCGATGTTGGCCTTCTGGCCGGACATGGGGTTCAGCGTGGCGATGCCGTGCTTTTGTTTGGCGTTCAGCGCCGCGTCGCTCGGCACCAGCTCCACCAGCTCCGGCGTGCCTTCGTAGGTATCCAGCGCAAACACGCCGTCCTCGTCGGGCAGCTCCAGCCCCTTGGCCACCTCCGGCATGCGCGCCTTCGACTCGTTGCGCTCCGCCATCTCTTCGTTGTCGATGGTCGCGGCTTCCTTCATGGCCGGCGAGGCTTCCTCGGTCTCGGAGGCGTGGTCCTGCTCGTATTTCTTGGTGGCCACCCAGTCCACCAGGGCATAGGGCAGCTCTTCCCAGTCGCCGCTGCGCTCAATCGAGATATAGCGAACCCGGTCGCCCACGACCTCGTATTTGCGGACGAGCTGATAGGTGCCGTCTTTCAGGATCAGCCGGTGATTGCTGGCCATGCCGGGCACCTCCGGCTTGAGCGGAATGGGCTTCTGCTCCTGCGCGTGCGCAGCCGGGCCTGCCAGCAGCAGGACCGCAAGGCCGGCCCTCAGCATGAGCAATTTGGGGCGGAAAACGGGCATAGCAACCCAGTATAGTGACTCACGTTAGACGAATCCAACCGTCCATCGTTTGCGGGCCTGCGTTTGCGGGCCGTACATTTCCAGGATTTGGCACGCACTTCGGCGCATATTGCGGAAAAATGCCCGTTCCCGCTGTAACCGTCTTTCCCTGCGCCGCATCCGTATTATGTGTATCCTTGAAAAAAGGAACTGGTTTTCTTGACAGGATTTGGCACTCAAACCGCACTGAACCGCCGCCCCAGGCAAGTTTCTTTTGGCCTGGCAGCCTTGGTGTGCGTCGTCCTGCTGGCCCTGCTCACGGTGGTGCAGGTGGCGCACCAGCACCCGCTGGGCACCGACGCCGACCACTGCCCACTGTGCATCGTCATGCACTCGGCGGCGCCTGTGGCCGTGGCCGCCGCGGCTATCGTTCTGGTCAAGATCGCCACACCGCCGCCGGTGTTTGCCACGCGCGCGATTGTCCGGCGCTGGCATCCGGTTCTCTTTACCCGCCCTCCACCCATCGGCTGACCGCGCATCGATCCCGTCGTATCCGCCTGCCCGATTGCCCGCCGCCCATTCTTCCGGAGCCCCGGCGCACCGTCACAGGCTGACTTTTCATCGGGAACTTCGGGATCGATGCCCAATGCAACGACGTTGCCGCGGCATTTTTTTTGAGCCACGGCCTGCATCGCGCATTTCAGCCACACCATTCGGAGGCCACTATGCCGTTCCATCGCGGCCCGATTCTTCACATTCTTTCTCTTGCAGTTCTTCTCGCGTCGCTTGGCGCGCACGCCCAGGGCAACGCCGGGGCTGTCCGCGGCACGGTTGCCGATTCCTCCGGCGCCGTCATTCCCGGCGCCACCGTTCACCTCACCAACGACGTGAGCGGGCTTGACCGCAGCGCAATCTCCGGCGACCAGGGCGACTTTGTCTTCACCAACGTGCCCTTCAATCCCTATCGCATCAGCGGCACGGCCAACGGCTTTGCGTCCGCCACCCAGAGCATCGAGATCCGCTCCGTGGTGGGAATTACCGTGAAGCTGGTATTGCAGATCGCGGCCGCTTCACAGACCGTGACCGTCGAGGCCAGCACCGGCGACCTCATCGAGACCGATCCCACCTTCCACTCCGACGTGGACCGCGACATGTTTGTGAAGGTGCCGATGGAGAGCGCGTCCTCTTCGCTCAGTTCGCTGGTCACCGAGACTACGCCCGGCGTCTCGGCCGACTCGAACGGCCTCTTTCATGGCCTGGGCGACCATGCCGAAAACTCGTTCTCGGTCGATGGCCAGTCGATCACCGACCAGCAGAGCAAGGTGTTCTCAAACCAGATTCCGTCCAATTCAATTCAGTCGATCGAAGTGATCAGTGGCGCGCCGCCGGCCGAATACGGCGACAAGACCAGCCTGGTGATTGTGGCCACCACGCGCTCCGGCCAGGGCGTGACCAAGCCGACCGGCAGCATCAACAGCTCCTACGGCACGTTCGGCTCCGCGACGGCCGGCTTCGATCTCGCCTACGGCGGCAAGAGCTGGGGCAACTTCTCTGAGATCGACGGGCTCAACTCAGGCCGCTTCCTCGATCCGCCGGAGTTCGCCGTCTTTCACGACAAGGGCAACGAGGAGAATGTCTTCGACCGCATCGATTACACGTTCTCCGCGGTCAGCTCCATGCACCTCGACCTCAACTACAGCCGCTCGTGGTTTCAGACGCCCAACGCCTACGACAATCTCAACGTGAACAACGTGGTGAGCGACGGCACCGGACCAAGCCCTGTGTTCGCGAGCGTCGGCAACACCGATCAGCACTCCAAGATCGGCACATTCAACATTTCGCCCACCTACACGCGAGTCATCGGCAATAACTCGGTGCTTAATGTGGGCGCGTTTGTGCGCAAGGATCTCTACAACTACTATCCCAGCGGCAATGCACTGGCCGATCGCGGGCCCGCAAACTTGCAGACGTCCTCCATCGCGCAGCAACGCACGCTCACCAATGCCGCTGTCCATTCGGACTTCTCTTACTCCAAGGGAATTCACACCTTGAAGGCCGGCGTGCAGTACGGCCAGACCTTCCTGCGCGAGAACGACAGCCTCGGCATCGTCGATCCGCTTTATAGCTTCTCTGCGCCGTGCGTCGACGCGAGCGGCAATCCGCTGCCCGGCTACTCAAGCCCCGCGCAGTGCCCCGGCGGCGCGGCAGGGCAGAATCCCAACTACCGGCCTGTACTGGCGCCCTACGATCTCACGCGCGGCGGCGGCCTGTATGACTTCCTGGGCCGCGCCGATGTGAAGGAGGCCAGCCTCTACATCGAAGACCAGATCAAGGCCGGCAACTGGCTCTTCAATCTCGGCATGCGCGGCGACATCTACAACGGCCTCGCTTCCGCCACGCAGGCCGAGCCGCGCGTGGGCGTCGCGTACGATATCAAACCCAGTTCCACGGTGCTGCGCGTCTCCTATGCGCGTACGCTCGAGACACCATTCAATGAGAACTTGGTGCTATCGAGCCGCGGCTGCGAGGACCCGGTGCTGGCGCCACTGCTTTCCTGCTCCAACGGCGCGTCGGGCACGCTGATCCCCGGCTACCGCAACGAGTTTCACGCCGGACTGCAGCAAGCCTTTGGCAAGAAGGTTGTGGTCAGCGGCGAATACATCTGGAAGTACACGCACAACGCGTTCGACTTCAGCGTGCTGGGCAATACGCCCATCACGTTCCCCATCGACTGGCACAGCTCGAAGATCCCGGGCCTGGCCGTGCGCGCCGACGTTCCCGAGTTGCACCACATCAGCGCTTACGTGGTTGCATCGTCGGTGGCCGCGCGCTTCTATCCGCCGCAGGTTGCGGGCGCCGGCGCTACGGTGGGCCAGACAGGCCTGCCGTTCCGCATCGACCACGATGAGAAGTTCAACCAGACCACGCATCTCCAGTACACATTTGCGCACACCAAGGCTCTCAGCGGCCTGTGGGGCGGCTTCAACTGGCGTTACGACTCCGGCGAAGTGGCCGGCCAGGTGCCGTGCTACAACCTGCTCTCAAACGACCCCAACAGCGCCTGCGGACCGACGTCGACCACGCTCAATGGCCAGCCTGCCGTGAACCTGAGCAGCCTCACCGCGGACGAGGAGTTCCAGGCCGGACTGACGTGCGGCGCAGCCCGAGCCACGCCCGGCCACTCGCTGCCGGCCGCCTGCCTGGCATCGCAGTTCGGCTCCTCGCTGGTATCGATCCCTGCGCCCGGCACCGGCGACAACGACCACAACCCGCAGCGCATCCAGCCGCGCGACCTGTTCGACGCATCGCTGGGCAAGAACAACATCTTCCGCGCCGACCGTTACAAGGTGGACCTCGACCTGACCGCGATCAACGTGACGGACAAGTATGCGCTCTACAATTTCCTGTCGACGTTCAGCGGAACGCACTATGTGACGCCGCGCGCGCTCACGGCGAAAGTAACGCTGAACTTCTAGCGATCCCAGTCGCCTCCGGGGTGCCCCAGGTTCGGCGCGTCGTTGTTTTTGCGCCTGGCCTGGGGTACCTCGAACCCCTGCACAGCCGCGCCATTTGACTTCCCTCACCCTCCTTCTTCAGAATCGTGATCGGGCCGCGCAGGCATCTTTCGCACGGCCCTTCACGCCGATTCACCCGAACGGAGGATTCATGCACCGCTTTCGCTCTCATCTGACCCTCATCGCCGCGCTCTTTCTGGCCGCCGCTTCCGCCACCGTCCACGCACAAGGCGATGCATCGCTTATCGTTAAAGTCGCCGGAAAAGTCGACACCAAGTCGGCCAAGGCCGGCGACGCGGTGACGGCCAAGACCATGAAGGCCGGCAAACTGAAGGACGGCACCGCCGTGCCATCGGGCTCCAAGCTCCTGGGCAAGGTGGTCAGCGTGCAATCCAAGCAGGCCGGCAGCGGCAACGCCATGCTGGCCATCAAGTTTGACCAGCTCCAGGTCAAGAACGCCGCCCCGGTTTCGATTCAGAGCCAGATCGTGGCCATCGGCCCCGCGCCCGAGGGCGGCAACATGGGCAAGGACACCGTGCCCATGATCAGCCGGCCTGGCGGCGTGCCCACCATCGACTCGCAGGGTCCGTCCAGCCTGGCTTCCGACGATATTCCCATGGGCAGCACGCTGCAGGGTGTGGCGCTCGCCAACCGTCCCGATGCCGACGGGGCAACCGAAATGAAGGGCGCCAATCGCGACATCAAGCTCGACAACGACGTGCTCATCAAGGTCGCGCTGCAGTAGTTGCCCTTCGCGCTATCCGGCGTCTGGGTTGCCTGGTTGCGCTGAAGTCTCTCTCGGAATGTAGTGCAGCGTCGTAGCCCAGGCGTGGATTTCGCTCCAGCTCTCTTTTTTCCGGGCGCGCCTCGGGGCGCCCGGGTAACGCTTCCGCGCGCCAGCCGCGGCCTCTTCGAGGAATGGCGTCTCAGGTGATTCAAGCTCCGCAGCGGGCTTCGCGGGCAGCTCGGCAAGTGTCTCAGCCAGTTGCATCCAGGTCTTTTCGCAATCGAGCGCCGGCGCCTGCCGTTTTTCCGTTCCGGCCTCTGTCTCCGCCGCAGCCTCCACGGTGTCCAGTGTCCCGATGGCGGGAATTGCCGCCTCGATCGGAGCAATCTCCTCCGCCCCCGCAGGTTCCTCAGGCGCGGCCTCAGGTTGAGCTGACCGCGCTGGCGCATTCCCGCCTTCTGCAGTCTGCATTGGCAAAGCGGGCGTCTCCGCCATCGCCTCTGCGGAATCCAGGGTCTCGTTGCCCAAAACCTGAATCGCCACAGATTCCTCTGCAGGCCCCTCCGGCGTGCTCGGTGCCTCAGCGGGCAGCACCGAAATCCTCTCGTCGTCGGAAACCCGCCCTAAAAATGCCTCAGCGCTTGCCTCTGCCACCTCTTCAGCGGGTCCCAGATATTCAAATGCGGGAAGCGCCGGCTCGATCTCGAATGCTTCCTCTGCGGCGGACTCCAAATGCTGCATGCCCAGTGCCCCGGCCAGCTGCATCCAGCTCTTTTCCCTGTTCTCGCTCCGTTTGTCTTCCGTCCACCTTTCCTCGCCGACAGACTCGATCTCTGCCGCAGCGATCACGGGAGCGAGCAGTTCAACTGCGGGAATCGCAGCCTCAATTCCGGCAATCTCCTCAGCCTTCAGATTCCGTCCGCCGTCCGCCGGCTGCGCCTCCCTGCGTGCCCTGTCTTCCGGTCCGTGGGCCAGGGGTGAGCCGGCTTGCGGCTGGCTCGGCGCCTGCACTTCGTCCTTGAGTTCGTCGTCTGCTGCCGGGGCCAGAACCGGCGCCTCAACGGCAGCGGCCTCCTGGGCAGCCGGTGGCTCGAGGAGCGCGTCCTCTAAATCGTCCAGTTGCCTCGTCTTCTCTTTCCTCGCATCCGTGTTCCCGCGGGCGCCAAACTTCCGCAATGCATTTTGAACCCGCCTTGAAGCAGCCTTTGAAACTCTCTGCGCCAGGCTCTGAGGCTTCTCGCCGCCAGGGGGAATCTCCGCCACAGGCCCGGCGAGCGCCGGTGCCTCGGCGGCAGGCTCGAGCGCTTCGACCACCGCCTCCACCGTCCGCTGCGGACCATCCAGTACGCCCTGAAACTGCGGCGCCAGCTCCGTCTCGCCCATCGCATCTTGCGCCGGCGAATCTTCCTTGAGCGTCTCCGCGGCCTCGTTTGCAGAATCCGCTTCGATGGCGGGAGCCGGCGCCTCAGCCAGAACGATCTCTGCAGCGGCCAGCTCCGCTTCGAGCTCGGGGAGCGCGTCCTCCGGCGTCGACGTCTGCTCGTCCTCCAGAGCCTGCATCGGCGGATCGGCAGGGTAGATCTCTCCCGATGCCTCCGCGAGAACCGGCAAATCGATGGCAGCGACCGTCTCCAGCGCCGAATTCGTCTC
>Ga0302324_100009459_pt1 | contig 20374 bp, 20 predicted proteins | sample Palsa_T0_1_FD_201949 | JGI IMG/M metagenome (GOLD analysis project Ga0302324, IMG submission 201949) | Peat permafrost microbial communities from Stordalen Mire near Abisko, Sweden - Palsa_T0_1 | ecosystem: Environmental > Terrestrial > Soil > Palsa > Peat permafrost | place: Sweden: Abisko...
GTCCGGCAGGACATGAGCCTTTCGGCGACTTCTTAAAGTCAAGAGCAAAACCGGCTAGAGATCGGACCACTTGGTTGTGGAAAATATTTAAGGCATCGATTCTTGTTCACAAAACGTGGACAAGAATGTGGTGAATTGCGTGGCTAACGTGGACAGGAAACCGCCACTTTTCGCTGGTGGAGAGGGAGGGAGTGAGAAACGCTGTCCAAGAGTTCGTGCAACACTCACTGACCGGCGAGAGTTGGAGATACGCAACCGCCGGCTGATTACAGAAGCTTCGAGTCGACGACGGTTCGGGAGCTTTGGATAGATAAGGCCTTCACGCCGGCGATGTTCTGCTCGGTGTGAAGGCGCGGCGTGACTTGTGAAGGGGCTTAGAAGATGCTTGTTGGCGGGGTATAGGCGTTGACTCGCGTTCCAGTAACCTCTCCCTGAATATGAGCCAGTCTGTTTCCAGCTTCGGTGTAGGCGTTGGTGGTGAAGGAGCCACTGAACGTGTTTCCATCAGGAGCTAACGTTACCTCTTCCAGGAGACTCACAGGGCCGACCAAGGCGCTTCCGGTGGCGTCCCAGGCTATGGCAATGTGGTTCAGCTTGTAGGTGCGTGGGCCGATCTGGCTCCATACGCCGAGGCAGAAGGCGCTGGTGACGGGTGAGTGCCCTCCGGAGTTCATGATCTCGGTGCCGTCGCTATGCCACTGAGAGTATCCCGCGTCGACCTCTGTGTTGTTGGGTACATCCGGTGTGTTCCCGCTGCCTTTGGACACAAATTTGACGTGCCAGAAGCCCACGATCCCGTTATTGACGCTCTCGTCCGAGGTGATCAGCGCTGCCTGCAAGAGTCGTGGTTGTCCGAGATGGTAACGGAAGCTGGCGTGAGTTGGGATGGGTTTTCCCAAGCCGCATTGCGCGTTGGAGTTGGGAACAAATAAGAGCGCGAGTGCAAGTGCACCGAAGGTGACAGCCAGGGTTCTATAACTTGTTTTCATTTAATTTCTCCTCATCCGCCGGCGTTGCCAGCTTCCGTTGAGCTAACCTCGATGCCTGTGTTGAGCGCAATGGAGAGGCGGTAAAGCGGAGGTGAAGATGAGGTGAACCGGCAACTCGTTGAGCAGAAACAGGATGGCGTTTCTCTTCCCTCATGACTGGTATACTTCCTCTTCTGAGGTGCGCTCCGGTGGCGATCACAGTCTTCGAGTTCGATGACTTCAGGCTGGATTGTGACCGGTTTGAGCTGTGCCGCGCGGGACATACGGTGAAGTTGGAACGTATTCCGATGGAGTTGCTGATTCTGTTGGCGAGGAGAAGTGGAAACCTCGTCACCAGAGCTGAGATTGCCGAACACCTGTGGAACCACGAGGTTTTTGTCGATACTGAGCACGGGATCAACACCGCCATCCGAAAGATTCGCCAGGTGCTGCGGGATGATCCTGAGCAATCGCGGTTTGTGCAGACAGTTACGGGGAAAGGCTATCGGTTTGTGGGGTCCCTGGTAGAAGTCCGTCAGCCGTTGGCCCAGGAAGAGAGTCGGGCATCGTCCGCAGAGGGGCGTAACCGGCGAATCGGCGACGTTAAGGCGACGCCTGCACTGCGCGGCGGCATTGCGATTGAAGATCCGGTAGTCAACCGTGTTGAACTGCCCAGCGAGAGAGCGGCGCATTCTTTCCGTAGTTCGCGGCTTCGGCTTTGGCTGGTTGGGCTCGGGGCTGCTGCAGTTCTTGCTCTACTGATTCTTGCCATCAGTCTGGGGGCGCGCGGTTTGCGAGATCGATATCGGGGACGTGGAACTGCCCCTAAGATCAGCTCGCTGGCGGTGATTCCACTCGACAATTTCTCTGGCGACCCGGCACAGGAGTATCTCGCAGACGGCATGACGGATGAGTTGACTACGATGCTGGCGAAGAACTCGACACTGCGGGTCGTCTCCCGGACGTCGACGATGCAATACAAGGGCGTGCACCGGCCGTTGCCGGAGATAGCCAAGGCGCTTGGAGTCGATGGTGTGCTGGAAGGGTCAGTCTCTCGGTCTGGCGATAAGGTGCATATGACCATCCAGTTGATCGCGGCGCCCAGCGACACGCATGTGTGGGCCGAGAGTTACGATCGAAACGCAAATGACGTGGTCTCGCTGCCGAGGGAGGCGGCGCAGACGATTGCAAAGCGGCTGAATAGCGCCGTACTTCAACCGGTGCCACAGCGCTATGTCAACCCTGAAGCTCACGACGCCTACTTACGGGGGCGGTATCTTTGGTTCGCGGGCAAGGATGAGGAAGCTGGCAAATACTACAGGAGAGCGACGGAGCTGCAACCGGATTATGCGCTGGGCTGGGCTGGCCTTTCTGCCTATTACGGTCAGGCGTTGATCGATGGACAGCTCAACCCCGCAAATTCATCCGCGGCGGGAGAAGAGGCAGGTCGCAAAGCAGTTGAACTCGATGACTCTCTTCCAGAGGCACACCTCGCACTTGGAGCGATAATATTCATAAACCGGTGCGACTGGGTGCGAAGCGACCAGGAGATTGCACGCGCCATCGAGCTCAACCCCAGATTCGCCGAGGCGTACACCGTTCGTGCGCTGACTTATACCGCCATCGGCCGCAATGAAGAAGCCATCGAAGCGGAGAAGAAGGCTCAGGAGTTGGCTCCGTTCGAGCGCCCCTACGCCATGGGGCTTATGTACCTCAGAACACGCCAGTACGATGCAGCTATCAAGGATATCCGCCAACGATACGAAACTCTCCCAGATGAAGACAGTATGCACTGGATTCTCTGGGAGGCATACCGCCGCAAAGGCGAGGGCAAAGAGGCCGCGCAGGAGTTGGAAAAGATGCTGGTGTTGGAAGGCAAGAAGTCGTCGGCTGAGATCATCCGACGCCAGTTTGAGCGAGGCGGTTACAAGGAAGTTGCTCTTGGGCAGGTGACCTATTTCAAGGAGATTGCCGCGAAGCAATATCTTTCACCTGCGTTTCGTGCCGGTTTTAGCGCCCAACTCGGTCGCCGGGAGGAGACGTTGAGTCTTCTCGAGGAAGGCTATCGGGAGCACTCTCCGGTCTTGCTGTGGATCCAGACCGACCCGGCGTTTGATTTCCTCCACGGTGAGGAGCGTTACAGGGCCATCGTCAAGGGGATGGGATTGCCTCCGTTGTATTGAACTGAGGGCTGACAGCTTTGTTGCGCTGCCCGATGCGGTTGCGGGTTGGTGCGCTTTACTTCGCGTTCGGTGAGGCGAGTGAGATGGTGCGGCCGGTCTGGGCGGAGCGGCGGGCGGCGTCGAGGATGCGGACGACCGTGACGTTGGTGTCGAGCGAGTTGAGGTCGTGTTGTGGGTGCAGGGTGCCACCGAGAACCGCGGCCAGGTAGTTGAGCGCGTTGTCCTGTGGCGGAGCGAGTGCGGGCGCGTCTTCGACGTGTTCGGCGGCTTCACCGGGAAGGCGAATGCGGAGTTTTTTGCCGGGATCGCTGCTCTCGTAGAGAGTGTCGACGTAGCCGGTTGCGCCGTAGATCTCCATGTCCTTGCGGTCGAAGGGCCAGTTCCACGAGCCCTGAATGATGGCCTGAGCGTGCGGATAGGTGAGGATGATGGTGCTGTCGTCGTCGACGTTGGGGTAGAGCTGCGGCTTGATGTGAAGGGTGACGGCGGTGACGGTGAGGGGGAGCTCGCCGTGCATGATCCAGGTGGCGAGATCGACGCCGTAGCAGCCGAAGTCAAAGAGAGCGCCCGCGCCGTTTTGTTTGGGGTCGGTGAGCCAGCCGAGGAACTCGGGGTCGACGCCGATCTCCTGCGGGCCGCGATGGCCATCGTGGACGACGAGCTTGCGGAGGTCGCCGATCTTGCCGCTGGCTAACAGGTTGGCGGCGGCGGTGTTGGAGTTGTACCAGGTGGTCTCGTAGTTGGTGAGGACAGGGACGTTGTACTTTTGCGCAAGGCGCTGGATGGCCAGGGCATCTTCGACCGTGGTGGCGAGAGGCTTTTCGACCATGGTGGCGATGTGGAGCGGCGCGGCCTGCTCGATGGCGGCGCGGTGGCCGGCGATGGAGGTGTAGACGAGGATGGCCTGCGGGTGAGTGCTTTGGAGCATCGCGGCTTCGGTGGGAAAGAAGAGGCTGTCGGGGATGTGGGTGCTGGCGGCGTACTTCTTGCGCAGGGCGGCGTCCGGCTCCGCGATGCCGACGAGGTGGATGTCGGGGTGCGAGGGAAGGTTATGCAGGAAGCCCTGAACGTGGCCGTGGACGAGGCCGACGATGGCTACGCGAATGGGAGGGGTCGACTGGGCCTTCGCTGCGTCAGGAGTGGAGAAGAGAGTTGCGAGGAGGCAGGCAGCGATGACTACGTTGTTTCGAATGGACGAGATCATAGGCGGGCACCAGTGTAACTCTGCAACGATGAGGAAGTTTATTTGATGATGCCGCGTTCGCTGTTGGCGATGAAGTCGGCGAGGTAGGCTACGTGTTCGCCTGCGGTGCCGGCGGCGATGGTTTCGCGGATCGCGGCCAGGGCGTCGGTGGTGTTGAGCTTCGAGGCGAGCAAGGTGCGGTATGCGGTGCGGAGCTCTTTGAGCTGCTCGGGGGTGAAGCCACGGCGTTCGAGGCCAACCTTGTTGAGGCCGTAGGCGTGGTTGTTGCGCTCGATGGAGGTGAGCGAATAGGGAAGGACGTTCTGGGTGATGGTGGTGCCGCCGCCGATGTAGGCGTAACGGCCGATGCGGCAGAACTGGTGAACCGGGCAGAGGGCGCCGACGACGGCGTAGTCCTCGACCGTGACGTGGCCGGCGAGCGTGGCGGAGTTGGCGAGGATGCAGCCGGTGCCGATCTGCGAGTCGTGGCCGATGTGGGTGTAGGCCATGATGAGGCAGTCGTCGCCTACTCTTGTGATGCCGCCGCCGCCTGCGGTTCCTCGGGAGATGGTGACGTACTCGCGGATGCTGTTGTTGTTGCCGATCTCGACGCGGGTGGGCTCGCCGGCGTACTTGAGGTCTTGCGGAGCGATGCCGATGCAGGCAAAGGAGAAGATGCGGTTGTTGCTGCCCATGGTCAGGTGGCCGTCGTCTCCTCCACCCAGGACGACGTGGGAGACGAGTTCGCAGTCTTCGCCGAGGATGACGTTGGGGCCGATGGTGCAGTAGGGGCCGACCGTGCAGCTTGCCGGGATGTGCGCTCCGGCGGCGACGATCGCTGTGGGGTGAATGCTCACTCTGCGGGCTCCGGCGTGGGTGCGGCGGTGTTGCGCGGAACGACCATGCAGGTGACTGTGGCTTCGCAGACGACTTTGCCGTCGACGGTGATGTTGCCCTGCATCCTGACGGCGCGGCTGCGCCAGTTGAGGACTGTGACCTCGATGCGGAGCTGGTCCCCGGGGACTACGGGGCGCTTGAATTTAGCGTTGTCGATGCCGGTGAAGACCATGAGCTTCTGATCGCGGTCGGGAATCTCGTTGAGGAGAAGAGCGCCACCGGTCTGGGCGATGGCTTCGACCATGAGGACGCCGGGCATGATGGGGTAGTCGGGGAAGTGGCCTTGAAAGTGGGGCTCGTTGATGGTGACGTTCTTGATGGCGACGATGCGCTGCTTGCGCTCCATCTCGATGACGCGGTCGATGAGCAGGAAGGGGTAGCGGTGCGGCAGCAGGGACATGATTTCGAGGATGTCCATTGTCTTAGACGCCGCTGGCTTTTGGTCGAGGGTTTGATCGGGTGTGGTGTCGGGCGTAGCGTCGCTCATGGCAAAGATGAGTATAAACGGCTAGTTGATGGAGAGGCGTAGAAGTACCTCCGTGGGGAGCGAGTCAGTTTCCGGATTGCTGGCGGTCCGTCCTGAACGATGGACTGGGGAATGTCTTTCCTCAACGAGTGACTTGGCCTGATATCGCCAGTCGAGAATTACTTCCAGTTAGCCCGTGGTTCGCCAGCTATGTGCTGGATGGCGGTTAGCGCGAGCTGTCGGAGGTGGTAGGCCTGCGAACTTTTCGAGACCTCCGTTTTTCCAGCCACCAGCTGAAAGATAGTCTTCCCAAAATATGAGCGCCGGAGTACAAATAGATCCACATCGCGCCGCGTTAGCGGCTGACGGGTGGAGTGAAAGTAGACCACCACCGCATTCCAGTTCCAGGGACATCAGAAGCTTCCAAGGGGTGACGCACGCTAGATCGGGCCTAGAAACTTTCTTTGCAAAGGAGAACACTCCATGCCTGAACTTGTGAGGGACGCTGTGGGTGTGTTGTGGATTGGCGGGTGGCGCGGAGGTGATCGTAGCGTGGCGCTAAAACACAAGCTGATGCTTGGCGTGATCAGTGCAATGCTGGGCGCTTTGCTTCAAGGTTGCGCAGCGGGCAAAAATCCTTCCCAGGGTGAAACCAGCCTGGCCAATGCGGCCAAAGACGTCACCATTCCATTGGAGGCGGGGAAGATGACGAACCCGCTGCCTGAGACAGATGAGGTCGTGAGCCAGGGCCAGGAGGTGTTTCTTGGGTCTTGCGCCCAATGCCACGGTGCGGATGCGCGCGGAGACACGAACGTCGGGCGCAACATGGACCCGCCTGCCATGGACCTGAGCTCACCCCATGTGCAGCACTGGAGCGATGCGGAGCTGTTTTGGATCGTACAGAATGGAGTTCGCCTCACAGGCATGCCTTCCTGGAAGTCGAGCATCTCCGAGAACGACACCTGGAAGCTTGCACGTTTCATCCACAAGCTTCCCGCTGCCTCCGCCTCCACGGCAGTCCCGTCACAGCCACAAGCCGCCGTCTCCGCGCAGGACAAGTACACCCTCAAAGTACCGAATGGCCTCTCGTTCTCTGAGTTCAGAGGATACGAAAGCTGGCCGGTGATCTCCGTCAGCCATAACGGAGGTGCGGTCGCTGCGATCCTCGGGAATCCCGTGATGATCGACGCCTATAAGGCGGGCTACCCCGGTAACGGCAAGCCCTTTCCGGATGGCGCCAAGATGGCGAAGGTCCATTGGACCGCGAAAGTGGATCTCGGTGAACCCGGTGCGCCCACGGTGCCAGGCCCCCAGCATGACGTTGATTTCATGATGAAGGACAGCAAGAGGTTCGCGGACAGCGGCGGATGGGGTTACGGCGTCTTCGAGTATGACGCCGCATCAGGTACGTTCAGGCTCGGCAACTTAACTGACAAGCCGCCACAGGGGAGTGACGCCAAGTGCGGGTACACGTGCCACACGAAAGTGAAGACAAAAGATTACGTTTTCACGGATTACGGGCACAGGTGAAGCGGTAGGAGCAGACCGTTCTTGTTGTTCTCGTGCACAAGCTAAACCGTTGACGAACAACATGAGGGAATTCATTCGCTACGCTCAGAATGACGACTCCTGACTTCATACCAGCAACTTTTAAAATGTCCTAAGCAGCGGGGGATGGTAGGAGTTGTGCGCTGGGGGTGGAGCGGGAGATGTCCAGCTCTTCCGGGGTCATGTCTACGGCGATGTCGGCGAAGAGCGGGGTGCTGAGGTAGCGTTCGCCGGTGTCGGGCAGCATGCAGAGGATGGTTGAGCCGCTGGGGGCTTCGGCAGCGATGCGCAGCGCGCCAGCAAAGGTTGCGCCAGAGGTGATGCCAACGAAGATGCCTTCCTTCAGGGCGAGTTCGCGGCTGTAGCGCATGGCTTCGGCGTTCTCGATGCGGAGGACTTTGTCGATGTAATGGGCGTCGATGGCGTCCTGCATGAGGCCGGAGATTAAGTCGGGGCTCCAGCCCTGCTGAGGATGGGGTTGCCAGGCGGGATGGCTGCCGGAGGGAGAGCCGTCTGCGTTGCGTGGCTGTGGGAGGCCGCTTGAGACCATGGGCGCGAGGTCAGGCTCGCAGACGATGATTTTGGTCTCGGGGCGCTGCGCCCTGAGGACGCGGGCGACACCTTTGAGCGTGCCTCCGGTGCCGAAGCCGGTGACCCAGTAGTCGAGCGGGTCGCCATCGAAGTCGTTGAGGATCTCCTGCGCGGTGGTGCGGGAGTGCATGTCGGCGTTGGCTTCGTTGTCGAACTGACGAGTGCGGAACCAGCCGTGTTTCTCGGCCAGGTCGTTCGTCTTTTTGATCATGCCGACGGCGCGCTCGGCGGCGGGAGTGAGAACGATCTTTGCGCCGAGGAAGCGCATGAGCTTGCGCCGCTCGATGCTGAAGGTCTCGGCCATGACGATGACGAGGGGATAGCCCTTCTGGGCGCAGACCATGGCGAGGCCGATGCCGGTGTTGCCGCTGGTGGCCTCGATGACGGTCTGGCCGGGTTTGAGCGCGCCGGTGCGTTCGGCATCCTCGATGACACCGAGGGCAAGACGGTCTTTGACGGAGCCGAGGGGATTGAAGGCTTCGACTTTGACGAAGAGGTTGACGCCCGACGGCGCGAGCTTGTTGATGCGGACGACGGGCGTGTTGCCGATGGTTCCGAGGATGCTGTCGAACTTGCGTTTCATGAGGTGCTCCTTCTAAGAAGCTATGTCCTGCCGGACGGGTCTCCTACGCGGAGGGCGGCCACTTCCTGGCGAGTATACCGGTCTTGGCAGGATAAATGGCATTGGCCCTCCCGTTGGTCGGGATCATCATTTCCGACCAACGGGAGGACTTATGCAGATGGTAGCTGCAAGAAAAGTTACACGCGCCACGAAGTGGCCGCTCCACGCGCAGTGGGCCCGTCCGGCAGGACATGAGTCTGCTATTTCTTCTTGACGAGAATCTCCTGGGTGAAGGTGTCGGGCGGGAGGTCGACGTCGTACTCGAACCTGGTGAAGAAGGTCTGACTGTTCATGTCGCCGTTGTGGTAACGGGTGAGGGTGTAAGCGGTGGGCAGGCCCTGGACGAGATGGTACTCGTCGTACTCCTCGGCGTCTTCGTCGAAGTCTTTGAAGGTCTCGTTGCGCCACTTGAAGGTGCGCCGCAGGGGAAGGTGGGTGGTGGCGTCGAGTTCGATTGTGACCGCGTCGTTGTTGGCGCTGAGGACGGTGACCTTGTCGGCGAGACGGCGCTCGACCATGCTGTTGCCTTCGGAGATGACGACGACATCCGAGGCTTTGAGCCAGACGCGGACCACGGATTCGATTGAGTGGTCGCGGCGGCGGTAGTAGTCTTCGACCTGCTCGTGAGGCAGAGAGTTGTGGCCTTTATACGTGATCTCATAGCCGCTGTCGCCCGTCCAGATTTGGACGACGTCGATCTTTTTTCCGGGGAGGATCATGCTCTTGTCGGTGATGAAGCCGATGCGCTCTCCCTCGGGCCGGTTGTCGCCGGGAAACTGGCGGATGGCGCTGAAGTCGACGGTGATGCCAGTGGGGGCGCCGCGGAAGAAGCGGGCGAGGCGGCCGTACTCCCGTATATTGTGCCGGTGCAGCCATGCGTCGCCACCCAGGGCTTCGACCATCTCGTCGAGAAGCTTGTGGCCTTGCTGCTCCGGGGTTTGGCCGGCAGGTTGGACGGGTGCGGCGCTGGGGATATCGCTGGCCTGTCCCCAGGCGGGTTGCGTGATGCCGGCTGCGAGGCCCATCGCGATGCAAAGTACGACTCGTTTCATTCCAACTCCGTTTAGCCTGTGAGGACTGCGCCGCCGTTGACGTTGAAGATCTCGCCCGAGACGAAGCCGGCGAAGGGCGTACAGAGGAATAGTATCGGGGCGGCGATCTCGTCGACGTGCGCGGGGCGGCCGAGGGGGATCAGCGACAGCAGCTTCTTAGACGTTTCGGGGTCGCTGAGGACACTGGCGGAGGCTTCGGTGGCGACCCAGCCGGGGGCGACGCAGTTGCAGTAGATGCCCTGGCCGATGAGTTCGCTGGAAAGGCTTTTCGTGAGACTGATGAGCGCGCCCTTGGTGGCGGCGTAGTCGGCGTGGAAGGCTTCGCCGCGCTGACCGGCGGTGGAGCTGACGAGAACGATGTGGCCGCGGGGTGCACCGGTGCCTGGCTGCAATTGCATCTGGGCTACGGCTGCGCGGACGACGCCGAAGACGCTGTCGAGATTTATGCTGAGCGTGTCGCGCCACTGGCTGGTGGTCATCTGGGCGATGGGGGCGTCGTGCGAAGGCCAGATGCCGTGATTGAGGATGGCGCAGTCGATGCGTCCGAAGGCGGCGACAGCGGCGGCGACGAGAGCTTGACCATCTTCAGGCGTGGAGAGGGGTTGATGGACGGCGCGGCAGAGATCGGGGCCGCCGCACTCGGCGACGAGGGCCTCGGCCTGCTGGGCGGCGAAGCGGTAGTTGAAGACCACCTTAGCGCCGGCCTGCCGGAACATCCGTACAGTGGCTGCACCGATTCCGCGGGAACCTCCGGTGATGAGGGCGACTTTGCCTGCCAGCGACATTACGATACCTGAGTCCATGCTATTCGGCATATACTCGACGCTACCGAATCAATCTTGTTGATGCAAGCTACACCGGGCGCGGAGAATTCTCTACCGAATCTTTCTTAGGAGCTGACTGCTTATGAAGATCGCCGTTGTTATTGCGCGTGTTCTGCTTGGACTCGCATTTCTCATCTTCGGATTCAATATCTTCTTCCATTTCATCCCACAGCCTCCGATGGGTGGAGATATCGGGACGCTGACGAACCTGATGTTTCAGTACCGGTGGTTCCACTTCTACGCGGTTCTTTATATTATTGCCGGGATTTTGCTGCTTATTGGGCGGTATGTTCCGGTTGGGCTGGTGCTGCTGGGGCCGATCATTGTGAACATTCTGCTGTTTCACCTGACGCTGAATCCATCGGGGATTGTGCCTGGGCTGGTGTGCGCGGTGCTGGAGGTGTTTTTGATCTACGCGTACTGGCCGGCGTTTGAGGGGATCTTCAGCTCTGGCGGGTTGAGAGAGTAGCCTCAACTGCTACGGTACTGACTATGTTCTCAACTAGACTCACGGGTTGGCGAGGTCTGCCGATCAGCGACTTTTTGCGGCGGCTCTTGCGGCCAGCAGTTTTCTGCGCTCGGCGATGAGGCGCTTTTGCTGGGTCGCGGGCATACCGAGGATGGCGCGGATTCGTGGTGGGAGCTTGGCGAAGGTGAGGGCGTGGGCTGCGCGGAGCTCCTGCTCCCACTCGGGCGTGCGGAAGACGTTCCAGCGTTCGACCGCGACCCAATCGATGCGGGCCATGTAGGGGGCGGGGATGATGCCCTCGGTTTCGAGGAGTTCGGAGTAGCGCTCGGGTCCAGCGGAGTAGGAGATGATTGCCTTGCCATCGGCATCGAGATTGACGAGCGCGAACATCTTGCCGCCGATGGCCTTGTCGCCGACCCAGAAGACGAGGTTCGCTCCCCACTGCATGGTCTCGACGGCGTGGGGAAGGGTGAGGAGGAAGGCGCGGATGCGTTCGGCGTCCATGGGGCGAGTATAGGCGTCTTCAGGCCGCTTTGCGATGTGGATTGGGCTTGCCCTGCTCTTCGAGCTTGCTGGCGGCAGCGGCCTTTTGCGTGGCTCGCCTAGTGGCTTTGCTATGCCTGCCAGCTTCGGGTTCGCAGCTTCCCTTGGTGCCGCGCGTTTTTCCGGGAGTAGGCTTGAAGCCCGGCCAGCACGGGTTGCTCTTGCTTGAGCTGGAGGTTTTTTTGCTCGATACCTTGGAGGAGGTCTTCTTCGGCGCTGATCTCTTTGTAGACTTTTTGGCTGGCCTTCTCTTTGCAGTTGTCATGCGGAGTTAGAAGCGAATGCGATGCGTGCTGTCGTCGGGTGGCGGATTATTTCTTGTCTCTGAGAGGAAAATTTCAACGCAGTCGTAAACGGATAGCGCCTTTTGCAGTGGAGGGATCGACGATGTCGCCGTGCTGGGTGATGACGATCTTTCCTTGCGCGACGAGACGGCGGGCGGCGCCGCGGGCTGGCTCCATGAGGCCCTCCCAAGCTTGCCGCGATTCGAGTCCACCGACGACCTTCGCGGCTTCGGACGGGCAGATAGTTTTGTCGCGGCCGCGTTCGGCGAGGAGCGAGAGGATGGCGGCTTCGAGGGCTGCATCGGCTTCGCCGGGCTTGTGGCCGCGGCAGGCGTCGCTACAGTACTTGATGATGTCCCAGTCCTGCGCCCACTGCTTGCGCCACTCAAAGGTGCGGCCACAGGTCTTGCAGATCTTGTTCTTGTGCGGGGTTGTGCGTTCGGGTTTGCGTTTGCGGTCGGGCATAGAGCTACTGTTTGACGCTTTGTCACAAGGTAATGTTTGTAGTGCAATGACGGATCACGCTTCTGCGCGATTGCTCACTCATGCGATAGGACTGCATGAATGGGGTACCCGGCAATCTGAGGTTCACGATTGGTGCTGACGGACAGTCGATCTATTTATCAAATCTCGTGTCCCTCGAATAAGGGGATGTGAGTTATCGGCTGGTATTGGCCTCCAATAAACACAGCCTGCGTCCAAGCCCCGCAACAACACTTATAGTTGCGGCTCTTGTTGATACTGTCGGCGCTCGCAATGATGTTTTGCACCTCAATATTGAAGCCTAATTGGCAGAACCCTTTAAGTCTTGGCATAGTCGTCTAGTTCCTTTCTGGGATGAAAATATGCTGTCACTAGGCCCGACGCAAGGGATGTGCAATATTTCTGAATTGAAGCAGAGCTTCTTAGGTTAGCGGAATTGGTCTTTATACTTGAGGGATATGGTTACGTTTGCTTCGCTGGAAGACCAGCTTGATTTGATTACGAAGGGTGCTGCGGAGATTGTTCCGCTGGAGGCGCTGAAGGAGCGCATCACGAAGTCGATTGCGTCGGGTGTGCCGATGCGGATCAAGGCAGGGTTCGATCCTACGGCGCCGGACCTGCATTTGGGGCATACGGTGTTGCTGCGAAAGCTCAAGCACTTTCAGACGCTGGGGCATACGGTGATCTTTTTGATTGGGGATTCGACGGCGCTGATCGGCGATCCGACGGGGCGCAATGTGACGCGCAAGCCGTTGACGCCGGAGCAGATTGCGGCAAATGCAGAGACATATAAGGAACAAGTTTTTAAAATTCTGGATCCAGAGAAGACTGAGGTTCGTTATAACTCTGAGTGGCTGGATAAGCTGAGCTACTACGACATGGTGAAGTTGATGGCGCAGTTTACGGTGTCGCAGATGCTGGAGCGCGAGGACTTTCATAAGCGGTTCAACGAGGAGCAGCCGATTGCGCTGCATGAGCTGATCTATCCTGTTGCGCAGGGGTACGACTCGGTGGCGCTGGAGTGCGATGTGGAGCTGGGTGGGACGGACCAGAAGTTCAACCTGATGCGTGGGCGCGATCTGCAGAAACACTTTGGGCAGCCGCAGCAGATTGTGCTGATGATGCCGATCATCGAGGGGTTGGATGGCGTGCAGAAGATGTCGAAGTCGCTGAACAATGCGATCGGCGTGTACGAGCCGGCGGGGGAGATGTATGGGAAGTTGATGTCGATCTCCGACGAGCTGATGTGGAGGTACTGGACGATGCTGACGGACTTGCGTGGGTCGGAGATTGCGCAGATGCAGACTGATGTTGTGGGTGGGGTGCTGCATCCGATGCAGGCGAAGAAGAATCTGGCGTGGACGATAACGCGAGATTTTCATTCGAAGGAAGAGGCAGATGCTGTGGCGGAGAATTGGGCGAAGATGTTTCAGCAGCGTGGGGTGAGCGAGGATGTGCCGGTGGTGAAGGTGTCGCTGGCGGAGGATGGATTGATTGCCGGTGTTGAGATTCGTGTGCCGAAGTTGCTGGTGCTGGCAGGACTTGCGAGTTCGGCTGGCGAGGCGACGAGAAAACTGGCGGAGAATGCAGTGAGTTTGAATGGAGAGAAGATCGCAGGCAGGACTTATGTGAAGGATGCGATGGGGGAGTCTCCTACGCTGCGGCTGGGTAAGAAGAGTGTGCGGGTGGAGTGGGTGAACTAGCTTGGCTGCCCTTGTGTTCTCTTATCAACAACGCCTCGCGGATCGGCCCTTTGGTAGAGTCGAGAGGACACAAACCATGTTGAAGAATCTGCATCTGAAGAACCTGGGCCTATGAGTTTGAGATCTTCTTCCTATTGGATTGCACTGTGCGGTCTTCTGTTCGTGGGGTTGTCGCCCCTGCACGCGCAAGAGGGTAAAGAGGCGAAGGAGATTGTTCGGAGGGCGATGCAAGCGGAGTTGGCGGCGGATTTGAACGACCACACGCGATGGCGCTACCGCGATGATCAAAGAGATGGGACGAACACAGTTTCGACTGTGGTGGAGACGGACTATGGTTCGGTGAAGCGGCTGATCAGCCGAAATGGTCGGCCGTTGACCGAGGACGAGGCCAGGGTTGAAGAGCAGCGGTTGCAGGCCTTTATCCACGATCCTGCGCTGCTGGCGAAGCAGAAGCGAGACGGCGTGCAGGATGGGAAGAACGCTGAGGAGCTGCTGAGGATGCTGCCGGAGGCGTTCAACTGGAAGGTGCAGAGCGAAGATGCGGAGAAGATCACGCTGCACTTTGAACCGAATCCTAATTTCGGCCCGCCAGATATGCAGGGCCGTGTGCTGGGGGAGATGTCCGGCGAACTTGTGGTGGATAAAGGACAGAACCGAATTGAGACGATCAGCGGCAAGTTGACGCAGGATGTGACGATTGGGTGGGGGCTGCTGGGGCGACTTCGGGAGGGTGGGACCTTCCGTGTGGAGCGCAGGGAGGTGGCGCCGAGGCTATGGCAGATCACTGAGACGCATGTGCACATTGTGGGCAAGGCGCTATTTTTTAAGAACATCGGGCAGCAGCAGGATGAGGTGCAGACGGAGTTCACGCAGGTGCCCAATGGGACGACGCTGGAGCGGGCCGCGGAGATGTCTAAAACACCGAGTGGGAGCCTGAAGTAGCAAGAAAACATAGAAGGCCGCTGTATGCTCGGAGACGATGGCACAGACTCCCTATCCTCAAACCGACCGTGAACTGATGCGACTGATCGAGCGCTCTGCAGGGCATCGTGCGGGGTATAAACAGCTGATCCGCGAGCTTGGACTTGGCGGCGGTCGCGAGCGTCGGCTACTGCTGGAACAGCTTGCGCGGATTACCGCTCGGGGCGAACTGGTGAAGACGGAGAGTGAGCAGTGGAGCCTGCCTTCGGCTGCGCCAGAGAAGACGAAGCGCGCTCCTCGTGGCGGCGTGGAGCTGCCGGTGGAACATCGTGCGACGCGGGACCGGCTGGTGGCGGGGCGGCTAGATCTGCATCGCGATGGGTATGGGTTTGTAAGGCCGACACAGAGCACGAGCCGCGAAGACGATCTCTTTATTCCGCCGAACGAGCTGAACGGCGCGATGCAGGGCGATGAGGTTCTGGTCGATGAGGCTCCGCCGGGGCGGGATGGGCGCAGGTCGGGGCGGATCGCTCGGGTGCTGAACCGGCGCAACCCGACGGTGGTGGGGATCTTTCACTATGCGAGGCCGCATGGCCGGTCGAGTACGTGGGAGAGTTCGCCTTTGATCAATGGGAACTACATCACGCCGCTCGATGAGCGCATGACGCAGGCGATTCTGATTCCGGATGGCGCGGAGGTTCCGTCGACGCCGCAGTTGACGCCGCACCGTGTGCTGGGCGAAGAGGCGCAGGCTCAGCAGGCCCACTGGGCAGAACAAGGAACAGCTGAGGCGGATCCGCACCGGCCGCTGGAGGGGCTGGCTGTCGATGTGGAGATTACGGATTTTCCCACGACGGGCAGGCCGGCGCGAGGACGCGTGATCGAGGTGCTGGGGCCGCCGGATGCGTTTGGCGTCGATGTGGAGATCATCATTCGCAAGCATCATCTGCCGCATGTCTTTCCGGCCAATGTGCTGGCTGAGGCGACGGCCTCTGCCGCGCAGACGGTAGCCACCCTGGATGCTGAGGAGCTTTCGACCCGGCGTGACTTTCGCGGGTTGAATATCGTCACGATTGACGGGGAGACGGCTCGCGACTTTGATGATGCTGTGCTGGTGCAGCCACTGCCAAACGGAAACTGGGAGCTGCAGGTTCACATTGCGGACGTGAGCCACTATGTGAGACCGGGGACGGCGCTTGATCTGGAGGCAAGGCTGCGGGGGACCTCGGTTTACTTTCCCGATCGCGCGATTCCGATGCTTCCACCGCAGCTTTCGAGCGGTATGTGCAGCCTGCGGCCAGATGAAGACCGGCTGGTGCTGAGCTGCCTGATGGAGATCGATGCACGCGGCGAGGTGTTGGGCTATGAGGTCTGCGAGGGAGTGATTCGCAGCGCGAAGCGGATGACGTATACGCAGATACAGGGTGTGCTCGATGGGAATGTAGAGACGCGCGCGGAGTTTGCGGAGTTAGTGCCAGAGTTTGAGCGCATGTATGAGCTTGCGCTGAAGCTGAATGCGAAGCGGCATCGGCGTGGATCGATTGATTTTGATCTGCCGGAGCCGGTGATTCAGTTTGATCCTGACGGCAATATGCAGGCAATTGTCCGCTCACAGCGCGGATGGTCGCATAGGCTGATCGAGGAGTTCATGCTCTCGGCGAATGAGTGCGTGGCGACGTGGATCGAGTCGCAGGGGGTACCGAGTGTCTATCGCATTCACGAGGTGCCTGATCCGAAGCGGATCGTCGACTTTGAGGAGACGGCCAGCCAGTTTGGTTACTCGCTTGGCTTCAGCAGCCTGCCGGTGAAGCGGATTCAGACGAAGGGCGACCGACGTGATGCTCGCGGCACGAATCGTCAGGCGAAGACGCATGAGGTGGCAGAGTCGATTCCGGTGACGCCGCAGATGTACCAGAAGCTGACGGCGAAGATTGCGGGGAAGGTGGAGGAGCGGATTCTTGCGTACCTGATGCTGCGGTCGTTGAAGCAGGCGCGGTATAGCGAGAAAAATTTGGGTCACTTCGCGTTGGCAAGCCCAAGTTATACGCACTTCACCTCGCCGATTCGACGCTATCCGGATCTGATTGTGCATCGGCTGCTGCGGGAGCTGATACAGAGTGGCGCGAAGCCGCATGGGGCCGCGATTCTGTCGGATGCTCCTCAGCCGTGGCAGGAAAAGACCGTTGCGAAGGCGCGTGCGGATAGACAGGAGCGTCCGGCGCTGGAAGGCCCGATACCCGAGGAAGAGCTGGGCGCGATCGCTACAGAGTCGAGCCAGTCGGAGCGGCGGGCCGATGATGCGGAGCGCGAGCTGATCGAGTGGAAGAAGATTAAGTTCATGCAGGATCGCGTGGGTGAGGACTTCAACGCGATCATTCTTTCGTGCACGAAGTATGGCTTTTTTGTGGAGCTGAATGATCTGTTTATTGAGGGGCTGGTACCACTGACTTCGCTGCAGGATGACCGTTATATGTTTCGCGATACGGACCGGCAGATTGTTGGGACGCGCAACGGACGAGTGTTCAGGATGGGGCAGCGGGTGCATGTGCTGCTGGACCGGATCGACCGTCAACAGCGTCGGTTGCAGTTTGCGCTGCTGCCGTCGGAGGAGGAGATGGCCAGTGCTCCGCGATCGCTGCGCCGGTCGAAGACTGCAGCAACGGCGAGTGGAGAGCGCCCGCATTCCAGCCCGAATCGCTCCGGTAAGCCGGGTAAGACAAAGTCGAAGGCACGAGAGCGGAACAAGAAGGCGAAGGGGAAGCGGCGTTAGAAGGCTCGCGCCGCAGGGCTGGTGAAGAGGCCAGTGAGAAGAAGAAGAAACGCTGTAGTGAGAAGCACGACACGAATTTGATGGCGCCGGTCCCAGAGGATGCGGTCCTCGAGCCACTCGCCGTAGGGTTCGGAGGGATTCATCCGGGCGATGCGGTTATTGATGGGAACGAGCATAGTTACGGTGAACACGATGGTGAGTGCCCAGATGACAACAGCCGAGAGGATGAGCAGGCCGGAGCCGGTGGATACGGGACGATGCTGGTAGGCTGCGCCGCAGAGGAGAACAAGAGCAAAAGCGTACCAGAGGGGCATGACTTTGCCGAGATGGCGGGCGAGTGGGGCGGATGCATGGGCGTGCGCGGCGTCGTTTAGCCGACGGAGCTGCGGGTGGAAAAATGCGGCGACGGCGAATTCACTGCCTGCCATCATCCCAGTTACTGTGACAGTGAGCATGTCATAAGGGATTGACATGTCAATTGGATGCAGCGGAATCGTCTGAGGCATCGTAAAATAAAAGTTCCAAGGGAGTTTTGACAAATGGCACACATGGTCTTCGATACGCGATTCAAAACAGAGATGGAAGGGCTGGATGAGCCGCCGTTTGATTCGGACTTTGGACAGAAGATCTTCAAGAATGTCTCGAAGAAAAGCTGGGGCGAGTGGGTGGAGCGGCAGAAGATGCTGTTGAACGAGTATCGTCTACAGCCGTGGACGCGCGAGGCGCAGGAGTTTCTGGTCGAGCAGATGAACGAGTTCTTCTTTGGCGAGGGTGGTTCACTGCCGAAGGAGTACGTCGCCCCCACTCACTAACGCTGCACCGGGGAGTTGTTGCGAGGAACTGCAGCCGCCGGTCCGGCCGCCGTAAACGGTGCCGGTCGTGTACACTTAGGACTGCAATATACCCCGCCGTCACCCGCCTGGGATGACGTGCAACCAATAGTCGGGACGTGGCTCAGCCTGGTAGAGCGCACCCTTGGGGTGGGTGAGGTCGCAAGTTCGAATCTTGTCGTCCCGACCAATTTTTGTTCCTCTGTTTTGAGCAGCTTACAGTGGACCCATCTCTCTCTTTCGAACTCCACACGACCGACTCATTGATGCGTTCGCTTGGAGGAAGCCTATTGTGGAGAGCCTCGGCGATTCGTACTCAGTGAGATTCAGAGTCCGCAGTGGGGAAGCGCGGAAGGTTCGGTTCCACCTCGTGAAAGACAAATAGGACGTCCTGAGGTGCGAGGTGTAGGCGCTCGCCGAACAGTTTGACCGCTGTGTCAGCAATGGTGGCGGCGGTTCCTGTCGGCCTCCCTCTGGAGATGACTACCTCGACGACCATGAACCGATCGGTTCTGTCTGTTATGTAGTCGGGGAAGCGGGGATCTACCAGAAGGTCATCATCTCCGACCTCGAGAAAGCGGTGAAAGCGATCGGTTCGGTGAAAACCGGCGGCCACTTGAGCTTCTAACATTGCCTCCGATAATCGGGACTTGTCGACAGCGCTAAGTCCACGCCGGACTGTGAAGGTTACAAACGGCATTTCCTGTCTCCACTATTCAAGATGTACCAATTACTTTGATACGCTGAGCGCATGTATGCCTCAGTAACATCTTTGCAATTTGACCTACTAGTATGTCAAATACGAGGTTGGCGACCCATGTGCGCCAATAGCATCGAGGAGGTCATCGGTTCCGACCTTTCCCCTGAATGTCCGACCAGCTTCGACTGAGGATCACGCATCGCTGGCTCAGCCGATAGTCTGAAAGCCAAAAGATTTCTTAGCCCCGAAAAGTTCGAAAATCGTCTACTAGGGTCGACCATTTAAATCAAATACTCAGCCCGCAAATCATTGAGCCAGGTAGTCAAATGGTTAGAGTCTTTCGTAAATGGCTTCAAATCAATCACCTGCGGATCGATCTTCAGGCATGGGGGACACCAATTGGGGACGCCAGTTGATTGCACTGAAGGGCTTTGAGCTTTGCAACCATTTCTGGTTCTATGGATACCCGCTCACAGCAACTTTTCGCCACGGCTAGGAGGCCGTCTAGATGACGAAAAGAGCAAAGAAACCCAAGAGCATCCTCAAACTGCCAGACCTCGATTATTCGAAGTCAGCGGTTCTCAACAGCCTTCCATCCCTGAACTCGCGACGGTCGTACGAACACGCCATCCGTGACTTCATCGGGTGGTATTGCTCCGAGCCACGGCTCGCGTTTAGCAAAACGGTAGTGACCCGCTATCGGATTGCATTGGAACAGCGAAGATATGCACCTTCAACCATCAATCCCAGACTCGCTGCGGTTCGCAGACTTGCATATGAGGCTTCTGACTGCGGCTTACTTAGCTCCGATCTAGCCGCTGGTATTCGCAGAGTAAAAGGTGCAAAGCGATTTGGTGTCCGCGTCGGAAACTGGCTATCTGCTGAACAGAGTAAAACACTCATCGCCGCGCCATCTGGTGCGCAACTTCGAGATTTGCGCAATCGTGCAGTGCTAGCCATGCTCATTGGCTGTGGACTGCGGAGACGCGAGATCGTGACTGTCAAGGTTGAAGACTTCGAGCTTCGAGAAGATCATTGGGTCTTGGCAGACCTCATTGGCAAGGGTGGTCACATGCGAACTGTGCTAGTGCCGAACTGGGTCAAATCAACAGTCGATGCCTGGACAAGAGGTGCCGAACTGTGGAGCGGGATACTGTTCCGCGCCATCGGAAAAACTGGCAAGGTTTATGGTGATGGATTCACCGCCAAGGTAATCTGGTCTATCGTTCGCGGAACAGCTTCGAACTGCGGCTTTGGTGTAATCGCTCCGCACGATGTCCGCCGGACCTGCGCCCGTCTTTGCCATCAGGCTGGTGGTGAACTGGAACAAATTCAAT
>Ga0302324_100009460_pt1 | contig 20372 bp, 18 predicted proteins | sample Palsa_T0_1_FD_201949 | JGI IMG/M metagenome (GOLD analysis project Ga0302324, IMG submission 201949) | Peat permafrost microbial communities from Stordalen Mire near Abisko, Sweden - Palsa_T0_1 | ecosystem: Environmental > Terrestrial > Soil > Palsa > Peat permafrost | place: Sweden: Abisko...
CTGAAAATCGTTTCATGTGAAAATTGTTTCACATTGACGGGAATAGCGATGGGGGGCACAATGGCAGCGCTGTGTAAGTGCCAAACAGCGAATTCCGCTAAATCCGGATCCCCCATCCGGAAGTAACGACGCGCCAAGGTCGGGCAGCGTCGCAGAAAAAAAAGAAGATCCTGGTCGGGAGAAATCCATGCGACTGCCAGCACACTTCACGCTGCCTCTGGCACCCTTGCTTTTCGTGCTTTTGCTCGTGCCTCATTCCTTCCTGTCGGCTCAGACGTGCAAGATACCGCCAGCCGACATGATTGCCTGGTGGTCGGCCGACGGAATTACGGTTGATATTCAGGCCGGACACAACGGCAAGCTGGTGAATGCCACCTACGGAACCGGCGAGGTCGGCAAGGCTTTCAGCTTCAATGGGACGAACGCTTACATACAAGTGGCCAACAACAAACTTTGGGATTTTGGCTCCGAAGATTTCACCATCGATCTGTGGGCAAATTTCACCGCCGTAAGAAACACCGGCACCTTGAACCTTGATAATGTCTTCATTGGCGACGATAACGGCACCGGCGATCAGAACAAGTGGGTCTTCGACTTGTCAGACGGAGTATTGAATTTTCACATCAATGGCGCGATCGGCCCGCAGTGGCTGGCCCAGACCCCGTTTTCCCCGACGCCCGGCACCTGGTATTTTCTGGCGGTCACAAAATCCTCCGGCACTTACACCATTTGGATCGACGGCGTGCCCAGTACGTCGACTTCTCAGACCTACACCAACCCAATTCCTTCCCCAACCGCGCCCCTGATCATTGGCGAAGCCGAAGGTCTCGGCTACTTCCACGGCCTCATCGACGAAACGGAAATCTTCTCACGCGCCCTCAGCACTGCCGAGATCGAAGCCATCTACAACGCCGGCAGCGCCGGCAAATGCAAACCTGCGAAACTCTCGCCCGTGTCGTTTTCGTTCACTCCGGAGTCCCTGGGCGTCACTGGTAAGGTGGAGAAGTTCACGCTGACCAACTATCAGAATGCCACCACGTTAAACATCTCAAACATCGCATTGGGTGGTGCAGATCCCGGAGATTTTGCCATCGGCGCGAACACCTGTGTTGCAACCCTGAAGCCCCTCGCCAAGTGCACCATCTCGGTCACCTTCACGCCCACCGCGATCGGCGAACGCGACGCGCAGCTCACCGCGACCGACGATGCCTATAACACTCCTCAGGTCGCACAGCTTATCGGATTGCCGGCGGCAAGCCTGGCCCCGTCGTCGGCAAATTTTGGCACCGTGAAGAGCGGCAGCACCAAAACCGTCAAGTTCACCCTCACCAACAATCAAGCTGTCGCCCTCAACATTTCTTCCATCGGATTCAGCGGCGCCGATCCCGCCGATTTCGCCGTCAGCACCACAACCTGCACCTCATCGCTGTCGCCCCAATCGAAATGTTCCATCTCGGTTGCGTTTACTCCCGGCGCTGCCGGATCGCTCAGTGCCGTGCTGACCGTCGCGGATGATGCCAACACCAGCCCGCAGCAAGCCCAGTTGAAGGGCACCGGAGGGGGATCCCCCATCAGCGTTTTCGGAACCGGCTACGTTGCCGGAGGCCCCGGCCTGGCCGCAGTCGGTTCCGTCGATGGCAACTTCACGCTCATTTCATGCCCCTCCGGAGCCTGCGTGAGTAACGGCAATGGCGGCTACGATGCCTTCGTCACGCTTACTGGCCAGTATCCATTTCCCACTTGGCTCGCCGACACCAGTTCCGCGCAATGGATCGGTCCGGCAAACGGCGGCAATGAGGCAACCACCGATCCCTCCGGCCTCTACCAGTATCGCCAGACCTTTGACCTCACCGGCTTCAAGCTTGCCACCGTCGTACTGACCGGTTCTTTCGCCACCGACAACTCCGGCTATATCCAATTGAACGGCGTGACCGTCGGGCCGGCAAACTCCTCCTTCTCCTCATTGACAGATTTCAGCCTCACCTCCGGTTTTAAATCAGGGATAAACACTCTCGATTTCTTCGTGACCAACGGCCCCGTTGGGGGAACCTTCAACCCCACCGGTCTCATCGTGGAGCTGAGCGGCGCCGGAACTCGAACTGCCGCTGCAGAAAAATCTTCGTTCTAGCCAGACCAATGCCGGGTGGAGTGTGGCTGCCCCCATCCTCGGCCGCGCCCTGATCACTGACCCCTGACCACTGCTGTTCTACAATCAGATTTCCCATGCACCCCGCCCGTATCGCAAAGTTACTCGAACCCTTTCTAGCCGCATCGTTGGCGAACGACCCCGTTCAGCCCGCCCCGAGCGAAGCGAAGGGATCGACGGTCAACGACGCCCTCTACCAGCATATATCGACGTACATCGATATACTCCTCCGCTGGAACGCCCGCATCAGCCTGACCGCCATCCGCGACCCCGAAGAAATCGTCACCCGCCACTTCGGCGAGAGCCTCTTCGCCGCCCGTCACCTGTTCCCCAAGGAGGCCCACAGTGGAGACCGTGAAAGAGCCGCCCTTCAGGGCCGCGTAACGCGCACGGAAGAGACCGGGGCTTTAGCCCCCGGCAGCTCGGCGAACGACCAACGACCAGGGGCCAACGACGAGGTTTCCGCAGCCGACCTCGGTTCCGGCGCCGGATTCCCCGGCATCCCCATCAAACTCTGGGCCCCGCCAATCAGCCTCACCCTGATCGAGTCCAATCAAAAAAAGACCGCGTTCCTCCGCGAAGTCCTCCGCTCCCTTACATTGACGAACGTCAATGTATTCTCCGGCCGCGCCGAGCAGCTTCTTCAGCAACGCTCCCAATCGGATCCAGCCGCCAAAGGACTCAGCACAGGTGCCAACCAACAGACCCTGGACCAAACACGCTTCGACCTGGTCACCCTCCGTGCCGTCGAACATTTCGCCGCCATCCTCCCCGTAGCCGCCAGCCTGGTCTCGCCCGGCGGCCGCCTCGCCCTCCTCATCGGCACCTCACAACTCGACCACGCCCAATCCACCCTGCCCACGCTCGCCTGGGACCCACCCATCCCCGTCCCCCAATCCCAGTCGCGTACCCTGCTGATCGCTCGCGTGTCGTAATCGGGCAAACCGGAAGTGGCGCCCGCCACCCCACCCATAGGGAGAATTCCACAAGTAAACAGGTGGTACATTCGCGCAATAAACAGGCGCAAAGTGGGAATCGCAGTCGACAAAGCTACCGTTTCATACGCGGCAAGTGGTAAAAATCCCGATAATTTTGCCGATTGCGCCAGCTCAAGAATGAGCATGAATACGAGTTTTCCACAGTGTTCCTTCAGGAACACTTCTCCATTTTTCACATTTGTCTCGTCAATCCCCCGCCCCATGCAAAACAACGCAGTGTTCCTGAAGGAACACATCTCCATTTTGTAATCCAAGCCAGCAACCAAGCAACCGGCCGTCCCGAGGGGAAACACACCTGCACAAATGCGCGAAACGTTCCTGCAGGAACATAACGTGCGTTTTTTTGCACAGAAATTCGCTGCTCGTGTCACGTTTTGCGTTGCATTCCAAATCCATGTGGACGTATGCTGCCGAATAGCTCAGGCTTCTCCTAAAAACTCAATGGGACGCGTCATCGCGGTTGCCAACCAGAAGGGCGGCGTGGGCAAGACCACGACTGCCATTAACTTAGCTGCGTCCTTTGCGGCCGCCGAGGTCAACACGCTGCTGGTCGACTGTGATCCGCAGTCGAATGCCAGCAGCGGCCTCGGCTTCGTGAAGGACCCGGAGCGCATCAGCTCCTACCACCTGCTCATGGGCGCGGCCTCGGCCGAGGAAGCCCTAGTTGTCACGGCTCTCGAACAGCTGTGGCTGATTCCCTCGCACAAGAACCTGATCGGGGCGAACCTTGAGCTGGTCGACGCGGAGGGGCGCGAGTTTCGCATGCGCGAAGCTCTTGCGCCTTTGCGCGAGCGCTTCCAGTTCATCGTGATCGACTGCCCGCCTGCGCTCGACCTGCTTACCCTCAACGCCCTCGTGGCTGCGGACACGGTGCTGATACCGATGCAGGGGGAGTACTTTGCCCTTGAAGGAATCAGCGAGCTACTCGACACGATCGAACGGATCCGCGCGGCACTGAATCCGCAGTTGGGGATCGAGGGGGTGGTGCTGACCATGTTTGACGACCGCACTAACCTGGCGCAGCAGGTGATGAACGAACTGAAAAAATACTTCGGCGAGAAGCTGTGCACGACGACGATCCCGCGGAACATACGGCTGGCGGAGGCGCCGAGTCATGGGATGCCGGCGCTGATGTACGATCCGCGGTCGAAGGGGGCGGAAAGTTACATCCGGCTGGCGAAGGAGATCATTGAACGGCAGCCGTCAGGGCTTAGGGGTCAGGGGTCAGCGGAAATCTTTGCCGAGGAGGGTGAGGAGACTCCGGCGGAGGAGATGGATAAGAGCGCTTGATATATTGATGTGTGTCTATATTTAGATTGATGTATGTCGATATATGTCGAGCGGGGACGATTGTCTCGCAAAGAACGCGAGAGCAGGAGAGAACTGAGGAGAGATTGATGACGACTACGGCGGCGGTGGAGAGAGATAAAGATAAGGTCGAGAAGCGGCGGGCTTTGGGGCGGGGGTTGGAGTCGTTGTTGCCGGGGCCGCGGGTGGTGGCTCCTGTCCGGGATGGTGGCGATGCAAGCGTCGCCGGGGATGTGCCTGCGGCGGCGGAAGGCGCCGAGCTGCGCTCGGGACAGCCGGGGGCGGCTGTCTCCACATTTATTCCGGGCGAGAACATTACGATTCAGGCGGTGGCGGATACTTCGCGGACGCCAGGGAATCTGGTGGTGAACCTGGCGATTGATGATATCGACAAGAATCCTTACCAGACGCGGTATGGGATGGATGAGGAGAGCCTGGAGGAGCTGGCGGAATCGATCCGGATCAATGGAGTGGTGCAGCCGGTGGTGGTGCGTCCGGCGGAAAAGGAGGGGCGGTACATCCTGATCCTGGGACAGCGGCGGTGCCTGGCGTCGAAGATGGCGGAGAAGACGACGGTGCCGGCGCTGGTGAAGCGGGTTTCGGAGCAGCAGGCGGCGGAGATGACGATCGTCGAAAACCTGCAGCGGGAGGATTTAAGTCCGCTGGAACATGCGGAAGCGTTCAAGGTGTTGAGCCAGAAGTTCGGGCTGACACAGCAGCAGATTGGGGAGCGGGTGGGGCTGGCGCGGGAGTCGGTGTCGAATTATATGCGGCTGCTGAAACTGCCGGAGCGGGTGATGGAGTACATGGCGCAGAAGAAGCTTGGGTTTGCGGAAGCGCGGGAGCTGCTGAAGCTGGAGGATGTGGCGATGATCCAGAAAGCGGCGGATGACGTGGTGAAGAAGAGGATGCCGTTCGACCAGATCGAAGAGATGGTGATGCAGATGCAGGGCATGCTGGACCCGCTGCCGGGAATGCCGGGGTATGTAAAGAAGAAGAGCGGAGCGCGGTGGATGGATCCGAATGTGCGGTCGGCGCAGGGAGAGCTGGAACGGCTGCTGGGAGTGCGGGTGCGGATCAAAGACAAGAAGGGTAAGGGGAAGATTGTGATTGAGTACCACACGGTGGATGATTATGAGAGGGTCGTGGGGATGTTGAAGAGGCAGTGACCAGGGGTCAGGGATCAGTGGGGTGTTGAAAACGCAGTGACCAGTGGCGAGGGGACAGGGGCCAGTTTGGGCTGGGCTTTGCTCCCGGCGCGAGTTGTCATTTATACTCTAGGTTTGCCATAAGACTATCGAACAGATCAGGAGCAAGTACTTTTCATGCCCAAGCGTACATTCCAACCCAACCGGCGAAGGCGATCGAAGAAGCATGGCTTTCGCACACGCATGAAGACCCAGGGCGGCCAGAAGGTGCTAGCGCGCCGCCGCGCCAAGGGGCGCAAGCGGGTCTCGGTGAAACCAGGTTTCCGCGAGTAGGCCTAATCCGAGCAAGAGTTAAACCACAGGGGAGCACAGGGTCGCACGGAGGACACCTGAGCCTAGTTGTCCCGGCTGGTCGGCTGGCTTCTTCTATTCGCTTTTCTCGTTTCTCTTTTTCTGAGCAGGATATCTCGATCAGGGAATTCGACCAGACCATCGCCGTGAGCGCTATCGCTCCCCAGGAAGAATCGGATGGAACGGGACCGCGGGGGAAGAAGATTAGTTTCCCGCGGAGCGGACGACTGCTGCGCCACGCGGATTTTGAGCGGGTTTATAAGCAGGGTCGTCGGCATTTCTCGGCGACGATGACCGTTTTTTATTTAGCGCGGGCAGCTGGTGAGCCAGCGGGAAGCAGACCCATAAGCCCGGGACCGCGCGTGGGATTTACTGTGGGCAAGGCGCTGGGCGGGGCGGTGGTTCGCAATCGCATGAAGCGGCGGTTGCGGGAAGCGGTGCGGCTGGCGCGGGTAGGTCAGGCTGGGGCGGTGGATGTGGTGATCAATCCGAAGAAGTCGTTGCTGGCTGCGGAGTTTGCGGTGGTGCTGAACGAAGTGAAGCGTGCGTTCGTAGTTATAGAGCAGAGGGTGAAGAGCGGCGGCGCAGGAGCGCGATAAGGATGCGAGCCAGACGCGGGATTCATTGCGCTCTCGCGGTGGTGGAAGATTCCCTTTGCTGTCATTGAGAGTTGACTGGCTATAGGGGTCCTTCGACTGCGCATGACCGTCCTTCGGACGATCATGCTCCGCTCAGGATGACAAGGTAATTCATGCGCGAACTTGCTAAGCACGTTGTGTTGGTAATGTTGCGGGGGTACAAGTGGGCGATTTCGCCCATGTTTCCGCCGGCTTGCCGGTATGTGCCGACTTGTTCTGAATATGCGATGGAGGCGGTGGAGCGTTTTGGCGCGTTGCGCGGAGGATGGATGGCGGCGGGGCGGGTGTTGCGGTGTCATCCGCTGGCGCGGGGTGGGCATGATCCGGTGGTGAAGCGGGGTGCGGGCGCGGTGGTGGAAACTCCCTTCGAGGGTGCCGGCGGTATCGAGGGTGGCCGCCGGCAGCTTGATGGCTATAGGGATCCTTCGACTACGCATGACCGTCCTTCGGACGATCATGCTCCGCTCAGGATGACAAAGCTTAGGGGAACGGTCTAAGGAACACTACAAATTGGCTGACTTTCAAAATCCGCAGCAGGAGCCTGGCACTGAGAAGCGGTTGGTCCTGGTATTTATTCTTACGTTTTTGGTGATTCTGGGGTTTCAGGCGTGGACGAAGAAGTATGGTCCGCCGCCGGCGGTGACGCCGACGAATCAGACGGCGCAGACGCAGGCGGGATCTTCAGCTGCGGGGTCTTCGGCTGGGTCTTCTTCTGGGGAGACGGCTTCGAATTTGCCCGCGGTTCCGGTTCCGGTGGGAGTGACGAAGCAGGCGAGCAGCGAAACTGAAACGGTGATCGAGAACGATCTTTACCGCATTACGTTTACGAATCGCGGGGCGCAGGTGAAGTCGTGGATTCTGAAGAGATTCGATAATGATTCGCAGAATGGGCCGCTTGATCTGGTGAATCCCGAGGCGGCGGCGAAGTTTGGGTATCCGCTGTCGCTGTGGACTTACGATGAAGGGCTGCGCGAACGGCTGAGTTCGGCGTTGTATGTGGGGTCGCGCGCGGGATCGCAGACGTCGCCGACGGATGTGACGTTTGAGTATTCGGATCACGATCTCAGCGTGCACAAGACGTTTCGGTTCGATCACAGTTATGTTGTGAGCGTGGAAACGTCGGTGGTTTACAAGGGCGTTGCGGTGGGGGCGCTGCCGGCGTGGCCGTCGGGATTCGGCGACCAGGTGACGCCGGTGAATTATGCGGCCGGGGTGATCGACTATCACAGCGATACGTCGACGGATCATACGGCGCTGGTGTTTCCGAATTACGTGTTGCGGCTGGCGATCAAGAACATCAGCGGCGGAAATACTTTGCATGGGCCGTTTGAATGGGCGGGGCCGGCGGATCAGTATTTTGCGGCGGTGTTTATTCCGGAGGATCCGGGCGGGGCTTCGATGGTCACGCAGCGAAATTCTTTGCAGGTGCTGCGCGATCCGCAGAAAAAGGATTCCAAGGAAACATCGAATGTGGATGTGCTGGGCGCGGCGGTGGGCAATTTGCGCGGGCCCACGGTGGAGCGGGTTTATGTTGGGCCGAAGGAACTGGCGGTGCTGGAGGCGACCGAGGTTCCGGCGATCAAGAACGGCCCTGCTGATTTGCGCGGGCTGGTGGATTTTGGGTGGTGGGGGATTCTGGCCAGGCCTCTGTTTTTGTGGCTGAAGTGGATGTATGGCCACGTGGTCGCGAATTGGGGATGGGCGATCGTGCTGCAGACGCTGATCATCAGCGTGTTGCTGATGCCGCTGCGGATTACGCAGATGAAGTCGATGCTGAAGATGCAGCGCGTGGCGCCGCAGATTAAATCGATCCAGGATAAATATAAGAAGTACAGCTTGCGCGATCCGCGGAAGGCGGGGATGAATGAGGAGATCAGCGCGCTGTATAAGAAAGAGGGAGTGAATCCGGCGGGCGGATGCTTGCCGATGCTGATTCAGTTTCCGTTTCTGATTGCGTATTACCGGATGCTGGGGACGGCGCTGGATTTGCGGCATGCGCACTGGCTGTGGATTCCGGATTTGTCGGCGAAGGATCCGTACCTGGTGCTGCCGATTCTGATGGTGATCAGCATGTTCGCGATGCAGCGGATTACGCCGCAGCCGGCGGGGATGGATCCGGCGCAGCAGAAGATGATGACGTGGATGATGCCGCTGATGATGGGAATCTTCTTCTTTAACTTTGCGTCGGGGTTGAGTCTGTATTACGCGGAAAGCAATTTGATTCAGATGGCGCAGCAGGCGGTGATGAACAAGACGAAGCTGGGGCGCGAGATGCGGGAGATGCTGGAGAAGCGGGCAAGGAAGAAAGATAAGTGAAGCTCTCAGCTTCTAGCTTCTAGCTACTAGCTACTAGCTTCTAGCTAACCCGGGATGGCTAACTTGGCAGGAATGGCTTCGGGCGAACTCGATGACTCGGAAAATGATGGCAAGCTACGATTTCCGGCTTCGACGTGAGGCGCGCCTTCAATTTGTAATCACCTTGCGAGACAATCTCTTATTGCTAGACAATCTCTTAAGCTCGATGCACGAGCTAGAAGCTAGGAGCTAGAAGCTAGTGGCTATCCCCGACAAACTCGCTGCTGCTAATAAGATTAACGAATTCCTTCGTGCGGTGATTACGCATGGGGGATTGCGAATTAAGTATCGGATTACGGTGGACCCGCCGCTGCCGGAGAATCGCGACTGGGAGCGGCCGGAGATTTTGGTGGACCTGGCGGGGCCGGACTCCGCGCTGCTGCTGGACCGGGGCGGAGAGTTGCTGCGGGCACTGGAATTGCTGGCGATGGAGATTCTGCGGTTGCCTTCCGGGGAGCACGAGAAGATTTCGTTTGACTGCCAGAACCAGCGGTCGCTGCGGCTGGAAGAACTGCGGATGCTGGCTACGGTTGCGGCGGAGAAGGTACGGCAGACTGGGGCGCCTTACCAGTTTGCGCCGATGTCTTCGCGGGAGCGGCGGATGGTGCATCTTGCACTACGCGAGCACACTGATCTGCGGACGGAGAGCGATGGGGAGGGGCCGCGGCGGTCGGTGGTGGTGTATCCGGCGGATTACAAGCCGGCTGCGGGGAAGACGGGGCGCAGGACGGTGCCGTAGGTGCTGGTGGAGTGATGTCGGACCGGGTTGGAAATAAACTCCTGTTCCCGGAAATCCTCACCCGCGAAAGTCCAAAATCCCACCCACGGTCCGTGGGTTTTAGAATGAGGCGTCTTTTCGCGGTCAGGCAACCTATTTCGTGTTCCTCGGCTCGGAATTCTCCAGGAGGTCTCTATGTCCCGCTCTGGGTACGTCCTCTGCGTCGCTCTCTTAGCCGTTGCCGCCTCGATCACGTTCGCCTGCGGCGCTGGCAGCAAGCCGACTCGCATCATTCAATCCCTCAGCGTGAGTCCTGGGTCGGCTGATGCGAAGGACTATCCCAACGGAGAAGTGGCGTTTGTTGCCACCGGTATTTACAACGCGGCTCCGGTGAAGGTCACTCCGCTGCAATCCACTTGGGCGGTCGTGAACCAGGACGGGGATCAAACATCCGACGTTTTGATCAACGCCAATGGGGTCGCGCATTGCGCCGCGGGAGCTTCCGGCGTCTATAACGTTGGGGGCTGGGTTGCGATCACGCCGCCTCCGGCGGGAACTTGTAATGTGAGCAGCGCGTACGGCAATCCTTGCGGTGATTCCGTGCTGGGCATCGCGCAGTTGACCTGTCCTTGAGCATAGCTGCGAGCGAACATTGAAATGTGTTAGTGGGTCGATTCAAAGGCTTTAACCACTAAGGACACAAGGGCACACGAAGGAATCCCACCAGTAAAGGCGTTCATGATGCCTCGCGGTTCTTCTCGGTGGGCGATTTTTCTTTGATGTCGAGCTGACCCATTACCCGAACTGGGGTGTACTTGTTAGAGCCCCTTCTGGCAAGATAGATCGCTTGATCTTCACTGTTCAGTTCAGCATCTCAGTTCAATCCCACGAGGATTCCATGCATCTCGCTCGCCAGGCTGCAATTCTGTTCCCCTTTCTGTTTGTCCTGCTGACTTTGGTGGCCGCTGGGCAAACCTCATCTTCATCTTCACCGCTGGTTTATCCCCAAGCACGGCGCGGGGGCCAGGTGGATGATTATCACGGGACCAAAGTGGCGGATCCGTATCGCTGGCTGGAGGATACGGACTCGGCGGAGACTCATGCGTGGGTTGAGGCGGAGAACAAGGTGACGTTCGGCTATCTCGACCAAATCCCGTATCGCCCGGCGATTCACGAACGCTTGACGAAGTTGTGGAACTACGAGCGGTTTGGAGTTCCGGAGCAGGAAGGCGGGCGATATTTTTACGACCACAATACCGGCCTGCAGAACCAGAGCGTGCTGCTGGTGGCGGAGTCACTTAGCGCGGAGCCGCGCGTGTTGCTTGACCCAAACACGTTGTCTGCCGACGGCACGGTGGCGCTCTCGGGGCATGCGATTTCTGACGATGGCAAGCTGATGGCGTACGGGATTGCGGCTTCGGGCTCGGACTGGAACGAGTGGCACGTGCGCGACGTCGATAGCGGCAAGGATCTTCCCGATGTCCTCCATTGGGTGAAATTTTCTGGGGCGTCCTGGACGAAGGATGACAAGGGTTTTTTCTACAGCCGCTACGATGAGCCGAAGGGCGGCGCGAGTCTGCGCGACGCCAATTATTTTCACAAGCTTTATTACCATCGCCTGGGCACGCAGCAATCGGAAGATAAGCTCGTCTATGAGCGGCCTGACAACAAGGAAATGGGCTTCGGGGGTACGGTAACCGACGATGGCCACTATCTGATCATTCAGGTGTGGCAAGGGACGTCGCCGAAGAGCCGCATCTATTACAAGGACCTTACGCAGCCCGATGGGCAAGTGGTGCGGCTGCTCGACGACTTCGATGCGGCTTATACCTTTATTGATAATGACGGTCCAGTTTTCTGGTTCAGGACCGATCTCGATGCGCCGCGCGGGCGCGTGCTGGCCATTGATATCCGGCATCCGGAGCGCGGGAACTGGAAGACGGTGATTCCGCAGGGCGCGGACAAGTTGGAAGCAGTGGGGGTGGTAAACAATTCGTTTCTTGCCGGGTATCTGAAGGACGCGCGGACCGACGTTCGCGTCTACGACCTGGACGGGAAGTTCGTGCGCAACGTGGATCTTCCGGGGATTGGCACGGCGGACGGCTTCGGCGGCAAGCGCACGGACAAAGAGACGTTTTACGCCTTCACCAGTTTTGTGTCTCCGGCCACGATTTATCGTTACGACCCGGTGGCGGGCAAGAGCGCAATCTTCCGGCAGCCCAAGGTCGACTTCGACCCCAGCCTCTACGAAACCAAGCAGGTGTTTTACAAGAGCAAAGATGGCACGCGCGTGCCCATGTTCCTGACTTATAAAAAGGGACTGAAGCTGGACGGGCAGAATCCCACACTGCTTTACGCCTACGGTGGATTCGATATCTCGCTGACACCGGAGTTCCGGGTGGCCAATCTGGTGTGGCTGGAAATGGGCGGGGTTTATGCGCAGGCGAATTTGCGGGGCGGCGGCGAATATGGCGAAGAGTGGCACCTGGCAGGGACCAAGCTGCATAAGCAGAACGTGTTTGACGATTTTATTGCGGCGGCCGAGTGGCTGATCGCGAACAAATATACTTCGACGCCGAAGCTGGCAATTTCAGGACGCAGCAACGGCGGGCTGCTGATTGGAGCTTGCGAGACGCAGCGTCCGGACCTTTTCGGCGCGACTCTGCCTGGCGTGGGCGTGATGGATATGCTGCGGTTTCACAAGTTCACGATTGGCTGGGCGTGGACTTCGGATTACGGATCGTCGGACAATCCGGAAGAGTTCAAGGCACTGTATGCTTATTCGCCGCTGCATAATATCAAGCCGGGGACGAAATATCCGCCGACGTTTATTGTTACGGCCGATCACGATGACCGCGTGGTGCCGGGTCACAGCTTCAAGTTTGCGGCTACGATGCAGGCGGATCAGGCGGGCGCGGCTCCGGTGCTGATTCGGGTGGAGACGAAAGCGGGGCACGGAGGGGGGAAACCGATTTCGAAACAGATTGATGAGGTGGGGGACGAGTGGTCGTTTGTGGCGTGGAATCTGGGGATGAAGGTGGAACTGCGGTAGGAAGGCTGGTCGAATCCGCTGCCGACGACCAACAAAATGGAATCAGGCTCTCGAGATCTTACAAGCCTGCCCATTGGCACTTTTGAACCGCGCTGACGTGGTTTTGAGCGCTATGGCCTGGTTTCAACAGTTACGGCACCAGAATCGTCGGTTCCCGAGCAGCGGTACTTGCTCTCGCCGCATTACGCGGGCGCATCGCAGGCCAATCTAGAAAAATGCTGGGCAAGAAAGCCGCAAGCACGATGGCGAGCCAGAACACCGCTTCGCCCGCTGAGGGGTTTAGCCGAACGGCTGGCACGAATAGGGATACCGTTCGGCCAACGGTAAAAACCATGGCAAAGGGATAGCTGCGTATCATCCATCGGCGGTGCAAGGCGATGTTGCCAATGCGAACACAGTAGAGTGCGATGGAAGTGCTTACCACCCAGCCCAGAGACTGCGTGCAGTTTGCTGCGACCACTGAAAACGGCTTCGGAATTTTCAAAGCTACGACCACCGCGAACGGGGCTGAAATGAAGACGCTCGTCACGTACGCATATCCAAGTAAGCGATGCATCCACAGGTGGCGCGCGCGCAGGCGATTCGAGAACTGAAAAGCTGCAAGGCCCATCGCCAGTATTCCGAATACGCCATGAACAGGCAGGTACCACTTCGCGGGAGCATAGTGCTGCGCGATGGGTGACGTGGGGTCAAGGATCCGCGCGTTCTTTTCATACGTTGCAAAGATTGTCAACGCGAAGAAGACCAGGAAAAGCACTAGCTTAGCTGTGGATCGCGATGTGCCGGCAGGTGCGGTTGTAGCAGGCATCACTCAGGAGAGAATCGAGAGAGCGTATCGCAGTGCCGGAAAGCAAGTCAATCGCGGGCATCGCACTATAACTGTCGTAATATCGCCATTTCCCTCATTGACCTGCGGTCAAAACGCGTAATGGTCTGTTCACGACAGTTATGAAATCGGGTTGGGGTCATCGCTCCAGTTTTCAGTTGCGGCAGGTGTTTTTTGTTCTCGGCGAGCCTGAGTTACTGCCCATCGATCGTCAAGTGGATCTCTTTCATTTCCTTAATTTCCGTGATCACAATCGCATGCGTCCCTGTCCGCTCAAATACGGTTCCGCTGGCCCGCACGTATTTGCCGACGAATGGCATCAGTTCCTGCCGCTGATCCGTGTCGGGCATTTTGTCGGAGATGGGAAAATACAAGTGACCATCCTGGGTCAGAATTACGAGCGGCGAACCACCTCTCACGCATTCCCTCACGCATTTGAGGCTTAGGTTAGTCGCAGTTCCATCCAGGTTCTGAATGGGACAGGCAACATCCCGAACCAAGCCCTCGATTGTTGCTTTCGAAGCATTCGCCCGGTCGCCTGCCATAGAAGTGTTCTGCGGAGAGTGAGACGCCGCCAGGACCGAGACTATCCCGCAGCCTGCAAGCAAGAAAACGCTCAAGAATCGGCTCATCAGTTCTCCTTTTCATTGGGCATTGCACACCCTGCAGTGAGCGTCGTCAAGATGCAGGATTTGCAATCCCGCCTGGTCGAATGGCGAAGGTCGCCACATTAGCTCATTGAGCTGGGCGCTGCGTGGACTGGTGGCGCTGGCAGGGCGGACAAGGGCGTCCGCCCCTCCATTTATTTTCCTTCGTCGGCGGAGGGCCCATAGATTGAGGGGACTTGGACTCCGGTTAGACGGAGATAGACTCCCAGCTGGGCGCGGTGGTGGATGATGTGATTCATCATCATTCGGCGGATGGCGCTTTGGCGGGTGCCGCTGAAGATTTTTCTTTCGCCCATCGAGAGCGTCCAGTTCTTGTTCCATTCTTCGTCGCTGGTTGCAGCGATGGCGGCCCGCACCTCGGCTACTTTCTTGTCGAATATTTCCAGGACATGCTTCTGCGATTGCGCGACCAGCGGTTTGTAGTCGGCGGGGCGGGAGGCGGCGAAGTCTAGCTTGTCGGTGGTCAGGGCTGGGATTCCGAAGCCCGGGAGCTCGGCCAAGTGGCCTGCCAGGCGGCCCAGCAGCATGGATTTTTCGTGCGGCTTCCAGGTTAGCTTGTCTTCGGGGATGCGTTCGAGGGTGCGGCGGGTGCTGGCCATTTCTGCGTCGAATTCCGGGAGCAGGGTTTCGCTGAGGGACATTTTTCCTCCGAGTGATGCAGTCTGGTGGGTTTGGATGTTTCGGCGGGGGGCATGGCTTCGTTAAGTTTCGTGGGATGGGGAAACGCTGATTTTCTTGGAGGGATTTCCCACTTGGGCGTTTCGGAGGCGGGGGCGATAGGTGTTGCATGCTGACTGCTGGCTGGGCGGATGATCGGATGGGTCCACTATTACTTTTGTGGTTCGTGGGGTTCGAGGCTGCGGGAGTTTCCACTTTGAGCGGCTTGCGGCATGCGAGCAGGCGGTGAGTGATGGGGGACGGGCCGGTTTCTCCCACCGGTTTATTATTTTGATTCGTGCTGCGGATGGTTCCGATGGGGCAGAAACTACTACGACAAAAGCGACCTCAAGGCCGCAAGCGGGAATTCTTAATGGTTCCTGGGCGGCACGGCTGAAGCCGTGCCCTTCCCAAATTCATTCGTGAGTTCGTTGCGAGCCCGGTGAAAAGCTAACGTCCTGCTGCGGCTGCGGACGCGGTGGGCTTCGCGGCTTCGAGCTTCGTGCCGGCTGGCTTCATGGATTCGATTCTGGCCAAGACGGTTTCGAGGCTGGCGCCGGTGTCGGTGCAGGCGTCTACGTAGGGATGGCGGCTGCCGTCGGCGTGCATGACCAGGACGCTGGTCTGCTGGCTGGCCTTTTTTACCATGTAGGGCAGGTGATGACGGTCGTTGCGAGTCAGGGTTGGGCCGAGGACGACGAGGTCGAACGGTCCCTTGCTTAGAGCCTGCTCGACGGCTTTGCGGCCGGCAGCCTGCTGGACGGTGTGTCCGGCTTTTTCGATGTGGGCGGCTTGGCCGGACAGGATTTCTGGGTCGCCTTCGCCGTAGAGAATCTTCAACCTTGCTGACTTCGCCATAAAGTGGTTTCCCTCTGTTCCCGTGTGGCCGGGAATCTCAGTTCACGGTAGCAACGGAGGGGGCGGGTGAGTACGTCACTAAAGACCAGCGAACGTTCGACTGGTGTGAGGGAAAAACCAATCAACCACAAAGGACACAAAGTATCACGAAGGGAAGCCAACTTCGGGAGGGGCTGACCGTGGCTGCAAATTCCCTTTTCCCTGATACACTTCCGGGACTACACTGCTGCGCGGAGGGTTTGCGCCATGTTCGCTCGTATCGTGACCCGATGTATTGTCATAACGTTTTTGTGTTCTCCGGTTCTTTTTGCGCAGAGCGGCAACGCGCCCACGTCGACGACCACTTGCTACCTGGATGATGGGCGGCAGATTTATGTTCGCTACAATCCGGTGACGACCAAGGAGAAGATTACTAACGGGAAGGCGTGGGCTCCGGGCGGGGCGCCGATGACTTTGTTTACCGAGGCGCCGCTCACGCTGGGGACGTCGGCGATTCCGATTGGGGCTTATACGGTGTATCCGATTCCGGGGAAAGAGCACTGGATGCTGGCGGTTAACAAGAACGTGACCGCGGGGGCGGCCTACGACGAGAAGAGCGATCTGGCGCGCGTGCAGATGGAAACGGACCAGGTGCAGCAGCCGGCCGAGGCGCTGGAGGTGGCATTTGCCCATGTGGGTCCGCGATGTACGCTGCGGGTTTTGTTTGGGAAGAGCGCTTCATTTGCGGATTTTACGGCGAAGTAGGGGTGGAAAGTTAGGCCGGTGATGGTGCACGCGGACAGCAGATTCCTCGACTTCGCAAGATCATCCTCGTTGCGGATGATCTTTCTTCGATCGGAATGACAAGGCTCAGGATCGTGCGCCAACTTCTTCCATTCCTTCTTGCTGCCGTTGCTTTGGCCCAGACTGAGCCGCGGGTGCAGCTTTCACATACTACGGAAAGCTTGCGCGGGGTTAGTGCGGTTTCGCGGAGGGTAGCTTGGGCCTCGGGGACGCACGGGACTTATCTTCGTACGACGGACACGGGGGCGCACTGGGAAGCGGCGCAGGTGCCGGGGGCGGAGACACTGGATTTTCGCGGGGTGGTTGCGTTTTCGGCGGACGAGGCGTTTCTGATGTCCGCGGGGCCGGGGGAGCTGTCGAGGATCTACCACACTGGTGACGGCGGCCAGCACTGGGCGCTGCAATTCAGGAATACCAATCCTAAAGGCTTCTTTGATTCGATTGCGTTCTGGGATCCTACGCATGGCATTGTGCTGGGCGATCCCATCGCGGACGAGACGGGGAAGCTGCACTTTGAAATTCTGCTGACCGATGACGGGCAGATCTGGCATTCGCTTCCTGGCAGCCAGCTTCCGGCCGCGATTGAAGGCGAGGGGGCGTTTGCGGCGTCGAATACGTGCGTTGCGATTCTGCCGACGCGGTTGAGCAATGGGCCCCCGCCGCGTGATCCGTTTAAGCCTGACAAGGCTGCGCAGCCGAAGAGTGTGAAGGTGGTGGGCGCGCCTGACTCGAACATCTGGTTCGCTACAGGCGGCCCAGCGGCTCGCGTGTTTCATTCCGGCGACCGTGGGGCGACGTGGCAGGTGGTTGAGACGCCGATCATGCATGGTCCGGCTTCGGCGGGGATTTTTTCCATTGCGTTTCGCGATGCGCTTCACGGGATGATTGCCGGGGGCGACTACCAGCATCCGAACCAGGACGGGCCTAATCTGGCGTCGACTTCCGACGGCGGAAAGACCTGGGAGTTGTCGCCGCTGCGGCCGCTGGCTTATTTCTCGGCGGTGGCTTATGACCGCAATGATAAGGGAACAGAGCGCGTGTTTATTGTGGGGGCGGACTTTGTGTTTGATTTTCGGCCGCCTCGGGATCCGCAGCGGGTGAGCTCTTCGAAGAAAGTGGCGCTGAAGTTTAACGCGGTTAGCGCGGTGCCGAAGGGGGGAGCGATTGTGGTGGGGCCTGGTGGGGTGGTCATTCGCTTGCCGTGAGCGGCGAAATTAGAGCGTAGGGCTTTTCACCACAGAGGAACAGAGAAAACCTTTGAAATCTGCAGAAACAAATTTCCACGCGAGGATTTTCCCAGTGGTTGCATTGTAAAACTCGGCGAAGGGAGAGAAGCAAACCTCAGAGGCTAAAGCCCGCATCTTTGACTGGCTCTTTACGGCACGACTGAAGTCGTGCCCTTCCCAAATCCGTTTTTGAGATGACTGCGACTTTTAGATCTTGGGTTTCTCTGTGGCTCTGTGTCTCCGTGGTGAGATGACTTTGTGGATAGATGGGCGATGGTTGCGCCCGGCTTCGCCCAGGCTTGGACAGCCGAGGCGGCTGTCGCTACATCAGCTTTGACTGACCTTCTTCGCGGTGACTAAAGTGCTATCTGCGTATCGTCCTTCCTGTTCTTTTCAATCCTTCCATCATCGACGAAGATTAGTAGTTAGATTAGAAAATCCTTAACGTTCCCCCGGAGCGAGATCTCTGTGATGAAACATTTTCTTGCCATGTTTGTTTTTGGTTGCGTTGGTGCGGTTGCGTCGGCGCAAACGCAAGCTGCTGCCCCTGCTGCTCCTGTTGGCGCCGCGGCGACTGCGACCACTGCGCCGGCTACAACTGCGGCGCCTACACCGGAGGACACTACCACTGTTTCCCGCACAACGAAGGCGGTGCATTACCGGCTACAGGGCGGGAGCGCGAAGGTGGATTTTCAGGGGACGGATCTGTTGCAGCGGGCTTCGGGCGAGGCTCGGATCGAAGGGAAGAAAACGAATTTCCAGATTGAGGCCAAGTTTCAGAACCTGGAAGACGCGACCAAGTTCGGGCTGGAATATTTGACGTATGTGTTGTGGGCGGTTTCGCCGCAGGGGCGTCCGGTGAATCTGGGGGAGGTGACGCTGGAACACGGCAATGCTCACGTGAAGGCGTTCACCGATCTGCAGGCGTTTGGACTGATCGTGACGGCCGAGCCTTATTTCGCGGTGACGCAGCCGGGGAACATGGTGGTGATGGAGAGTTCGTCGCTGAACGGAGGGGGGAGTGGAGGCGGGAGCGAGAATATCGAGGCGAAGTACGAACTGGCTCCGCGTGGAACTTATTCCTCGACCAACACGCATATTGAGGACGCGATTTTCGGGATTGATTCGAAGACTCCGCTGGAATTGTTTGAGGCGCGGAACGCGGTTCGGATCGCGAAGAACGCTTCGGCCGACAAGTATGCGGCGTTTATTTTTTCGAAGGCCGGGCAGCAGATGATGCACGCGGAGGAAGTCTACCGGCAGAAACAGAACCGAGCCACGGTGGAAGCGGCAGCTAAAGAGGCTGTGGAGACGGCGGAAGAAGCGCGGCTGATGGCGGTGAAGAAAAAAGCGGAAGACGAAGCGGCCGGCGAGGCTGCGGCGCGCGAAGCCAAGGCACGAGCCGATGCGGACGCGGAAGCCAAGCGGCGCAACGATGCGGAGATTGCCCGGGCGCAGGCGGAAGAGGCGCGAGCGGCGGCGGAACAAGCCAAGGCCGAAGCGGAGAAGATGAAGCAGGAAGCTCTGGCCGCGGCGCAGGAAGCGCAGGCTGCGAAAGAAGCGGCCGAGAAGGCGCAGGCGGAAGCTGTGGCGCAGCAGCAGGTTCTGGCCGCGGAGGCTGACAAGGCGAAGGCGTCGGCCGCGCAGTCGGAGAATCTGCGGCAGCAGGCGGAGAAAGAAAAACAGGAACTGCGGGCGCGACTGCTGCAGCAACTCAACAGCGTGTTGGCTACGCGCGACAGCGCACGCGGGCTGATTGCCAACATGTCGGATGTGCTGTTCCGCAGCGGGAGCGTCGAGCTTTTGCCGGCGGCGCGCGAGCGGCTGGCTAAGGTTTCCGGAATCGTGCTGGCGTATCCGAGCCTGCACGTTTCAATCGAGGGGCACACGGACAGCGTGGGAAGCGACGAATACAATCAGGATCTTTCCGAGCGGCGGGCGCAGTCGGTGCGCGATTATTTTGTTCGCGGCGGGATTCCCGCGGGGGCCGTGGATGCGCGCGGGTTTGGGAAAGCGGAGCCGGTTGCGTCGAATGAGACGGCCGAAGGGCGGCAGCAAAACCGGCGCGTGGAGTTGGTGCTTTCCGGGGATGCCATCGGGAATGCGGCGGAGGTTACGCCGGCGGCTTACACGACGACACATCCATGAGCGTTTGTGGTGATCCGCGGGGAAATCGTGCCGTCCTTACAGGACTTGTTCGAACTTGCCCATGCCTACCCGGCACTTCCGTGCCGGGCTTTCACATGCCGCCCTTTCGGGGCTCTTAACGGAACATCTCCGGAAGGCCATACGCTTACGTTCGAGGCTGGTTGAAAACGGCTCTTGTCGCGGGCCCGAAAAAGCTTTAGTCTTAATGAACCGTCATTTGTATGTTTACCCCCCACCCCAATCTGAGCGACAAGGTCAACGGCGTCATCATCCAATCGGAGATCGAAGGGGGCGTGTTCCTGCACGATCTGCCGCCATCGACAGTGCTTGAGATTCAGACGATGCACCATTGCTACCGGGCCGTGCTTTTGGGCGGCAACGACGCGATGATATCCGGGCATCCTGAGTTTTGTCCTGAGCCGGTCCTGGTTGCGATTGCGGGCTCGACTTGGGGCGGGTCGATGCTGAAGCTGCAGTTTGTGGGGCGGGGCA